>Ga0222714_10001647_pt1 | contig 24993 bp, 22 predicted proteins | sample C33_3DmetaG_FD_165048 | JGI IMG/M metagenome (GOLD analysis project Ga0222714, IMG submission 165048) | Estuarine water microbial communities from San Francisco Bay, California, United States - C33_3D | ecosystem: Environmental > Aquatic > Marine > Unclassified | place: USA: California...
CGCCGGATCTTCGGAGTTAAGAGTGTCTGTTGATGTCATAGCGTAAACCGTGTGTGATTTCGAGTACGAATAGAGTTTATCAGATGTTGATTCCCTGCAGGCATAAAGAATTACTGTATTCTTGATCCCTTTCGATGCTCTTCGGCGAAGCAAAAGGACGTGGCTGGCGTTGCTCAGCGCTAACAGAGTGTCTAACAGCTTTTCTCAGCCTGTTATTCACTATTTTTCGGTCTATGAGGCCCTTGCTGCTATACTCGAAAGCTAAATCCTGAGCGATTAAAGCGATTCTTCAGCGCCCTCGAACTTTTGAGCTGGGTCTCGTTTGCGCAGCTGTTGCATAACTGTTGCGTAGCTTTTTTATAACTATTTCGTAACTATTTCATAACTCAGGCAGTTTTAATCCCTCGCTACCGAACGGCACGGCGATCGAACCAACCAGTGATACAGACCTTGGAAGAGCATGTTAGCGCAAACGGTTAAAGATACGATCCAGGGCGCCTATCGGCAGATGATCAGCGCGAAAAAACTTACCCCACGCTATGGGCAGAGACTAATGATTGCCGAGATCGCCAAGGCTTTCGGCAGTCTGCCGGTTCATTCCGGGCCTCCTCCCATTGTTGTTGTCGAGGCTGGAACGGGAACAGGCAAAACGATGGCCTATACGTTAGCTGTTCTACCCATAGCGCGAGAACTCGGTTTAAAAGTGGTCATTGCCACTGCCACTGTCGCGCTGCAGGAACAGGTTACGCAGAAAGATTTGCCCGAAATACTCGAAGCGTCTGACCTCGAATTCACCGTGTCTCTGGCAAAAGGGCGAGGGCGTTATTTATGCCTCTCTAAACTCGATATGCTCCTGAGCGGGAGTGACTCGCTACAGGCGATGATGGACCTCTATGGCGATGACGTGAGTGGTACGAGTACTGGCGATAGAGTGCTCTATGAAAAACTCTTAGAGGCGCTCAGTAAGGGCGAGTGGGATGGCGATAGAGATTCTTGGAAAGAGTTGATCGCGGAGGAAAGTTGGCGGCCTCTTACAGTGGATAACTCCCAGTGTATGGGGCCGAAATGCAGTAATTTTAGAAATTGCTGTTTTTATCAAGCGCGCGATTCGATGACCGAAGCTGAGTGTATCGTGAGTAACCATGATCTGGTTTTGGCCGATTTAGCCTTGGGCGGCGGGGTAATACTCCCCGAACCCGAGGACTGCCTTTACGTTTTCGATGAGGCACATCACCTGCCTCTAAAAAGCAATAATCATTTCGCAGCAACCACTCGAATTAAGTCCACCGCTGGTTGGCTCGAGAAGTCAGAGAAGCTGTTTAAAGGATTTAACAAAGACGAATTTCTAGATGCCAAAGCGCTGCAATCTTTAATTACCCTAGGTGTTAGCCTACGTAACGAGCTTGACCTGGTGTGGGTATTGCTCGAACAGATCGCGGAGGCTGCCGACACTGGCGAGAGCTACGAAGAGCGCGTTCAATATGCGTTCGAGCTTGGCGTTATTCCAGAGTCGGTTCGGGTAGCGGCGCAGAATTTAGCGACGCTTTTTACTCGCTATGCCGCAGGTGTTCGCGCAGTCGTCGATGAGCTCAAAGAGGCGCTCGAGGAGGGAGGAGAGCCTGCGCGTCGTGAGCTCGCAGAGCAGTGGTATGGCCTTGCGGGAAGCACGCTGCAGCGTGCTGAATCTTGTCTTTCACTCTGGTCAAACTATGCAAGCGAAGACGCGCTAGGCAAAGCGCCCAATGCGCGGTGGTTGAATTACAATCCGAGCGACGTATTTCCCGACATTACCCTCGCGACGAGCCCTGTGTTGGCGGCAGATGCTTTGCAGGAGAGGCTCTGGGAACGCTGCGCCGGTGCGGTACTAACGTCGGCAACGCTGTCCGCTCTCGGTGAATTCTCCATGCTGAAAATGCGTGCCGGTTTACCCGAGCACACCGCGTATCTGCGGATTCTAAGTCCCTTTAAGTTCGGTGAGGTGGCGACTCTCACCGTTCCTAAGATGGGCTGTTTGCCTTCCGATGTTGATAAACACACCTCGTATATTGCTGAAGCGATACCAAGGCTTGTCGATCCACAAGCGGGTTCACTCATGCTCTTCAGTAGTCGCAGGCAGATGCTCGATGTAATGGGGCAGTTGCCCCGAGAATGGCTTGATCGTGTGCTCTGCCAGGACGATTTCCAGAAATCTCAATTGATCAAATACCATAAACAAAGAGTCGACTCGTCGGAGGGGAGCCTGATATTTGGACTAGCGAGTTTTGCGGAGGGAGTCGATCTGCCCGGGGAATACTGCACGCACGTGCTAATCGCTAAAATTCCTTTCGCTGTGCCCAACGAGCCGATTGAGATGACCTTGGCTAAATGGATTGAGCAGCAGGGGCTCAATCCCTTTATGACGCTTACTGTTCCTGATGCTGCGTTCAAACTTGTGCAGGCTACGGGGCGGTTACTCCGCAATGAAAAAGACTATGGAAAGATCACCCTTTTCGACGAGCGACTCTCTACACAGCGATACGGGCGGACAATCCTCGCATCTTTGCCGCCTTATCGCCTCGAGTTGCTTAAATAAAACCAGGGCAAAGAATGCCGATTTAGCTGAGTATTAGCCGGCGAGCCTTTTTGCGGCGAGAAAACCGGCCGCCGCGCCAACGAGGGTAGTGACGAGGAGTTGATCAAAAATCACGCCTAGTCCGAAGCCGAGTACTGTCCCCATCGTAATACATAGCGCATAGGTGCCTTGTTTTGCGTTGCCCTTCTTTTTGCGGCTCATAGTTATCTCCTGCGGAGGTTAATTGTCTTCTCTAAAGAATGCGCATTGAATAAATTGCCGTGGCGAGACTTGGTTCGTCATCAAGACTCACCCCTCTGTTGCCTATCTCTTTGACCACCGAGAGACCGTCGACCACGCTGCCAATGGGTGTTGCTCGTCCGTCGAGCCAGGGGCTAGGTACCAAGCTGATAACAAATTCGGCGCCAACCTCGCCCGGCTTGGTGGGCAACAGGGCGACGGTTCCTTGACTGATCGGCTGCGTGTTCAATGTCGAAGAAAAGCGATACCCGAGGTTCTCAAGCGCTTCGAGGACGCTTAGCTGTTGGAGGCGTTGCATCATTCGCTCAGCGTTGTTTTTGAGCGCTTGTGCCGACTCGATACCGGCGGCAGCGTAGAGTGGGGTGAGAATTTGCTCCTCAAACTCTTGCCTCGTTGAGAGTGCAAAGCTTCGATCCACCTCGCCCGTGCTATCGAGTAGTGGTCGCGTGTCGAGACCGAGTGAGATGCCGTCGATCTCTGCGCGAATCGGCGACGGTTGCAGGCCGAAGCGACTCGCCGAAGGGCTGCCAGCATAGAGTGCCCTACCGGGGATGACGGTGTGAAAACTCGACTGATCGTAGTAGCGGATTTTAAGATCGCTCGAGGGGAAGTCGATGGTGCCGGTCACGAGCGCAACAAACTGCCCGACATTGCGCGGGGCTCGTTCGTTAAAGAGTTCGATGTAGAACGCGCCCCTGGACGTGAATACGGCCACTAAGAGATTCTGGGGATTCGACATCGCTGCGCGGGCCCGAGCCTCATCGGCAAAAAGCGCGGTATTAAAGCAAAAGAGCAATGGGAGCAGGCAGAAGATTTTTAGCAGCCGCATAACGGGCAGTCGAACGCAGCTCATCCTCTGTGAGTCAAATCCGCGCTTCTGATGGAGCGATTGCGGGTGAGCAGTCATAGTCGTCGGTTTAGGTCTTCTTTGGTGTCTATGTCGAGGAGTATACCGTTATCATCGACCGCCAGAGAAAGGGTTTTTACGCGGTGTTTGTTAAGAAGGCTGCGCGCCCCCTCGTCGCCGCTCAGCGCGCGCAACTCATCGAAATAAGTAGACCCGAATGCAATGGGGTGACCCCGTGCCTTATTAAAGTAGGGTGCGACGATCGTGTCGCTTGTCACCTTTTTGGCAAGGAGTGAATACGTCGACGGCTTGATGTAGGGCATATCTGCCAAACAAACAAGTGCGGCGGCCCAGTCAGTCATCGAGTTGGCGCAGTGAGCAAGGCTCGCGCCCATGCCTGCCGCGGCGTCGTCGAATTCGCTGAAGTAAAGTGCCGTGTCTGGGCTCTTTGTCTGTACGCGTTCGCCAATAGCGAGAAACTGATCGCGGAGCTCTGGGCGGTAAACGACGACAATCGACGGCAACGCCGCACTCAGACTTGTCAGGGTTTGTTCCAGCAGGCTGACCTGCGGCTTGTCGGGGAGCTTGGCGAGCAACTTGCTCGCGCCGAAGCGGCGACTGAAGCCCGCAGCGAGGACTAAAGCGCCGACTTTTTTGCCCGAAGACGGGCCTAAAGAGGGGTCTGAAGAGGGGTCTGAAGAGGAAAGAGCCGACTCGACTGACTCGCGTTCTGCATGATGGGGGGTGTTCACAAAAGTAAGCCTTTCGGGTGTCTAAACACGATGAGCGAATCCTTCGCGCACTCGAGAGTAGCTGGCTTGTCTCAGTGCAAGGTTGCCCGTGGATCTCGCGTTACCTCAGCGTCAGAGCTGAGCTCGACAACCAGGCTCTTCTGATATCCCGGCTTTTCAGCGCCATCATACTCGCTGGGATTTGTTAGTGTTGTCGACCGGCTACTGTCTCGCTGTAAGGGGTTTTGCGCGCTGCTGCTAGACCCTGTAGCAGTATGATCGTCACTCGTGCTACTGGTGCCACCTGTGGCACTGGTGCAAAGAGGCTGCGACTGGGATGCTGCGGGTTTAATCGCCGCGGCCACTTGCTCGCTTAAGTGCGCTCGCAGGCGGTTGACAACACTCGACATAACTTCGATTGTTTGACTGAGCTGATCTAAGGTTACCAGAGTTCGCTGCGAATTCTCTGCCAGCGTTTCCCCCTCTTGCTTTTTTTTGTCGCTCACGCGATAACCTCTATCGAAAATTTATTGTTTGCAACCGCGCCTTAGCCAACGGGAATGGCTAGGCTGCGGTTGTTACTGCGGTTGTTGCTGAGGTGCTGCGAATTATTCGCCGAGTTTGTAGATCCGCGAACCGACTCGCGACTGCTAGACTAATCCCACGTCAGTGCACCACCGGTTTGATATTCAATAACTCGAGTCTCGAAAAAGTTCTTTTCTTTACGCAGATCCATAATCTCGGACATCCAAGGAAACGGATTTTCTGCGCCGACAAACTGCTCCGGTAGACCTATTTGCACAAGTCGGCGGTTGGCAATAAATTGCAAATACTCTTCCATCATTGAGGCGTTCATACCCAGCACACCGCGAGGCATAGTGTCGCGCGCATACTCGATTTCAAGCTGAGTCGCCTCCAAAATCATCTGCGTCGCCGCCTGTTTGAGCTCATCCGTCCACAAGCCGGGGTTTTCGAACTTGATCTGGTTAATCATATCGATGCCGAAATTGAGGTGCATAGACTCGTCGCGTAGGATGTATTGAAATTGCTCCGATGTACCGGTCATCTTATTGCGGCGACCCATCGACAGAATCTGTGTGAAACCGCAGTAGAAGAAGATGCCCTCGAGGCAGCAGTAGAACGCGATGAGGTTCTTGAGCAGCGCTTGGTCTTTTTCCTTCGTGCCCGTTGTGAAGCTAGGGTCGCTCAGCTCGCGCGTATACTTCAAACCCCATGACGCTTTTTTCGCGACAGACGGGACTTCGTGATACATGTTAAAGATCTCGCCCTCATCCATCGAAAGCGATTCAATGCAGTATTGATAGGCGTGGGTGTGGATAGCCTCTTCGAATGCCTGGCGCAGGATATACTGGCGGCACTCAGGATTGGTTACCAAGCGATACACGGCCAACACTAGGTTGTTCGCGACAAGCGAATCGGCTGTTGAGAAGAATCCTAGGTTGCGTTTTACGATGAGACGCTCGTCTGGAGTTAGACCGTTAGGGTTTTTCCACAGAGCGATATCAGCGTTCATATTCACTTCTTGTGGCATCCAGTGGTTAGCGCAACCATCTAGGTATTTTTGCCATGCCCAATCGTATTTAAACGGTACGAGCTGATTCAAGTCTGCTCGACAGTTGATCATCGCTTTATCGTCAACGGTTACCCGCGTCGCGGTCCCTTCGAGCTCTTCTAAGCCTTCTGAAATATTTAACGCTTCAAGCGCTTTTTGTGCTCGGAGCAGCGCATCTTCATCGGCGATAAACGTTTCAGAAGTAGACTCGGTTTCGTCAGAAGCAGCAGTCGTCGCTTCGGACTGCTCGTTCGCCGCCTTAAGTTCAGCTTCTACAATTGGCGCTGCGACTTCTGGCTTCGCTTCTGTTTCGAATTCGTCCCATGACAACATAATAATTTCCTCTATCAACTGCAGCGTGGCTGCAGGCCTTGTTTAGCTAAATTTAGTATCGCGTATTTGTTGGCTTGCTGCTTATGACTGATTATAACTTTGCCACTAAAAAATACGTTTCTTTGTATTATTTGGTTTTATACCATTCGGTTAAATCTCTCATTTTCTACTAATCTGATTTTTATCGGATCTTGTCAGACCAGTAGGGAATAGAATTATTGACACGCTTCGCAATCCGGGTCGTCCAAGGAGCAGGCCTGCGGCACTGCTGCCGGCGCTGGTTGCGCAGAGACCTTATTAAGACTCATGTCCGACACGGTGGATTTCTCTGTCGTAGTCGCAGCGAGCGCTCGCAGGTAGTATGTCGTTTTCAATCCGCGCAGCCATGCCATTTTGTAAGTGATGTCTAGCTTCTTGCCGCTGGCGCCCGCAACATACAGATTGAGCGACTGCGCTTGGTCGATCCACTTTTGGCGTCGACTGGCAGCATCGACTAACCAGCGTGGCTCAATTTCAAAGGCAGTGGCATAGATACGTTTGATCGATTCTGGGATTCGGTCAATCTTCTGAACGCTGCCCTCGTAGTATTTGAGGTCGTTAACCATCACGCTGTCCCAAAGCCCCAAATTCTTTAGGTCTCTAACCAAGAATGGATTAACAACTGTGAACTCTCCCGAAAGGTTCGATTTCACATACAAATTTTGGTAGGTCGGCTCTATCGACTGCGAAACGCCGCTGATATTTGCGATAGTTGCTGTCGGTGCAATCGCGAGAACGTTAGAGTTGCGCATGCCGTCCTTTTGTATCTTGTTGCGCAGACTATCCCAGTCAAGGCGTTGGTCCATGTTGACGTCGAGGAAGTCGACACCACGTGCTTCATAGAGAAGCTTGAGCGAGTCGATAGGCAGTATGCCTTGATCCCAGAGAGAGCCTTTATAAGACTGGTAGCTACCTCGTTCGGCAGCAAGTTCACTTGAGGCGCTCAAGGCGTAATAACTGATTACCTCCATCGAAACATCCGCGAACTCAACCGCTTGCTCTGACGCATAAGGAATTCGCTGAGCATAAAGCGCATCCTGGAAACCCATGATTCCCATGCCGATAGGCCTATGCTTTAGATTTGAGTTTTCGGCCTGTGGCACTGAGTAGTAGTTGATGTCGATTACGTTATCAAGCATGCGGACAGCCGTCGTGATCGACTTCTTCAACTTTTCACGGTTGAGTCCGTTTTCATCAACATGGTTAACAAGGTTGATGGAGCCTAGGTTACATACAGCAATCTCGTCTTTGTTAGTGTTGAGCGTGATCTCTGTGCACAGGTTAGACGAATGAATTGCACCAATGTGTTGCTGGGGCGAGCGGACGTTACAGGCGTCTTTGAAGGTGATCCAAGGATGACCTGTTTCGAAAAGCATTGAGATCATTTTGCGCCAGAGGTCGCTCGCCTTCACAGTTTTATAGACGTCGATCTGGCCTGCTGCCGCCATGCGCTCATATTCGGCGTATTTTTCTTCGAACGCGAGACCGTGTAAATCATGCAGTTCGGGGACATTGTTCGGTGAGAATAACGTCCATTCTTGGTCATTGAACACGCGCTTCATGAAGAGGTCAGGAATCCAGTTCGCTGTGTTCATATCGTGCGCACGGCGCCGCTCGTCTCCGGTGTTTTTACGAAGTTCTAAGAACTCCTCTATGTCGAGGTGCCATGTCTCGAGGTAGGAGCACACAGCGCCCTTGCGCTTACCGCCTTGATTCACGGCTACGGCGGTGTCATTGACGACTTTCAGGAAAGGGACAATGCCTTGGGATTTGCCGTTCGTGCCCTTGATGTGTGCACCGAGCGCGCGCACGGGGGTCCAATCGTTACCGAGACCGCCCGCCCACTTGGATAACATGGCGTTGTCGCGAATCGCGGAGTAGATCCCAAAGAGATCATCGGGCACGGTCGTCAAGAAGCACGACGAGAGCTGAGGACGCAGGGTGCCCGAGTTGAAAAGCTGTGGCGTCGAAACCATATAATCAAAGCTCGACAGCAAATTATAGAACTCAATCGCACGATCTTCGCGATTCTCTTCATTGCTTGCGAGACCCATTGCGACGCGCATGAAGAATACCTGCGGTAATTCGAAACGCGTACCGTTGCTGTGAATGAAGTAGCGATCATAGAGTGTCTGCAGACCGAGATAGGTGAACTGCTGATCTCTGTCTGCCTGCAATGCAGCGCCTAGCTTGCCCAGGTCATAGTCGAGTAAGTGCGGCGAGAGAAGTTCGAGTTCTACGCCTTTTTCTATGTAGGGTTTGAGCGTCGCCGCATACCGATAGTGCATTTCGGATTGGGTAGCTGCGTCGGCTATGCCGAGAAACCCGAGCGCCTCAGCGCGGACGGTATCCATCAAAAGTCGGGCCGTCACGTAAGAATAATTTGGGTCTTTCTCAACCATTGTTCTCGCGCACATCACAAGCGAGGTGCGCACGTCGCTCATCTTTACTCCCGGATAGAGGTTTTTGAGCGTCTCTTTGTAGATGGCGTCGGCCGAGACACCCTCAAGTCCTTCGCAGGCTTCATCGATAACTACGCGCAGGCGCTGCGCATCCAGAGGCCCTTGCTCGCCGTTGTCGAGGGTAATGCTAATCTGGGCTTCTTTGTCGACCGGGATTTCGCGCTTCTGCTGCCGAAGTCTTTCATGCTCCGCGCGATAAATCACGTAGCTGCGAGCCACCTTATGCTCGCCGCTGCGCATCAAGGCGAGCTCTACTTGATCCTGAATGTCCTCTATGTGGATGGTTCCACCAGAGGGCATGCGTCGACCGAAGATTTCTGTAATTTGTTGGGCGAGCTGGGCAACGGATTCGTGGATGCGGGTCGAATCGGCAGCATTTCCACCTTCGACTTCCAAATAGGCCTTGGTAATCGCCACACTGATTTTAGAGGCGTCATAACCTACCACTGCACCATTGCGTTTAATGACTCGCAGCTGCCCAGGTGCGGTCGATGCGGGGGTAGGTGCGTCTGTTGAGGGGGAAATCGCTGGCTTGGTGCTGGCGGTGGTCTGTGCATCTATCTGCATTATGCGCTCCGGTATTTTCTATGCTTTTGGCTGCTTTGCGCGGCCTACTGTTCTTTTGTATTTTTTGCGTTGTTCTATGCCGTGAATTACTGCTGCTTGTTTAATGCGTGCTTAACTCTGTTAGTTAAACGATGGTTAGTGTAGGAAAACCATCCTTACCCACTATATATAGTGTTTTTCTCCAAAGACTTTAGCTATTTCTTTTAAAAAAATAAATTACTGTTAAAACAGTGCGTAATGACCCTGCAAAGCACTAAAAAGACTCATATATCACAAGATATGGGTAAAGCTTTCCAAGAATCCACAAGATAGTGTTTTAGATTCTTAAATGCAAGTGCAATAGATGTTTGTGCGCTGTGTATAGGCTGTGGATAACTCGCCTTGTCTTATACAGTGCACGGAGAAGGAATTGGAGCGGGTATTTTTGCGAATGACTGAGGGAAAAAACCGCCCCTCAGGGGTTACTACGCGGCTATAAATTTAGGAATTAAGAGATCTAGTGTAAGAGTTAAGAGTTAAGCAAGAACTCGATCAGCGCTTTTTGCGAATGCATCCGATTCTCGGCCTCGTCCCAGACAACTGACGACTCGCCGTCGAGCAGCTCAGCGCTCACCTCTTCACCTCGATGAGCGGGTAGGCAATGCATAAACAGGGCATCGCGCTCCGCATAGCCCATTAGTTCGGGGTTGACTTGAAATCCTGCGAATTGGGCAAGGCGCGCGGCCTGCTCATCCTCTTGTCCCATCGATGCCCAAACGTCTGTTACAACGAGACTTGCCCCAGCAACAGCCTCCTGCGTCGATTCGCAAAGTTTCACACGCTTAGAATGCGCGGCAACGAGGGCCGCATTTGCTTCGAAGCCTGCCGGGCTGGCAATAGTGAGCTCAAAATCCAGCAGCTCCGCGGCATTGATATACGAATGGCACATATTATTGCCGTCACCGATCCACGCCACTCGCTTACCTGTGATGTCTCCACGATGCTCCGCGAAGGTTTGCATGTCGGCGAGCAGTTGGCACGGATGATAGTCGTCGGTTAAGGCGTTGATTACCGGTACTCGGGAATAGCGAGCGAAAGACTCCAGTTGAGAATGGTGGAATGTGCGGATGGCAACACAATCGACCATGCGAGAGAGCACGCGGGCGGTGTCTTCGATAGGTTCTCCACGGCCAAGCTGAGAGTCGTTATTGGATAGAAAGAGCGCACTGCCGCCGACTTGATTCATGGCGACTTCGAAGGCCACGCGCGTACGGGTCGATGATTTCTCGAAAATTAAGCCTAGCGTTTTGCCGTCTGCTCGCTTTGCCGCTGCAGGGTTACCCTTTAGCTCTGACGCTCGAGCGATAAGCGCACGAAATTCGTTACTGCTGAGGTCTTTAAGGGTAAGGAAATGTCTGCAACTCATGGGGTATGACCCTTGGGGGTAAATCCCCGTGTAGTAAGAGGAGGGCGGTCGTGAAAACATGCGTAAAACTTGTGATGCCGCCCTAGGCAATGGCATTCTATCGGCAGGGCGCACGTGAGGCAAACTCAGCTGCGCAGGCGCGCAACAATACGGGCCATCAAATTACCAAAGGGCGCTATGTGAATCCGATAGAACTTAAGCTTTTTACGAGTCGTCTCCAAGCGATTTGCGATGAAATGGGAGGCGTCCTTCAACGTTCTGCGTTCTCGCCCAATATCAAAGATCGATTAGATTTTTCCTGCGCGGTCTTCGCAGCTAACGGCGAATTGGCCTCGCAGGCGGCGCACATCCCTGTTCATCTTGGCAGTATGGCGTATACCATGCAGGCTTTGGTTGCCTCACAGGATTGGCAGCCCGGCGATATGCTTGTCATAAACAATCCCTATCTTGGCGGCACTCATCTGCCTGATGTCACGCTTTTGGCGCCGGTGTTTATGGGGCGCTCCACAACTCGACCTCGCCTAGTTGGTTTCGTCGCCAACAGAGCACATCACGCGCACATCGGTTGCGAGACGCCGGGCTCGATGCCATTGTCGGCCACGATTAACGACGAGGGGGTGCTCATCGCACCGACACTTTTGTTGCGTGGCGGCGAACTTCAATCGTGCGGCGAAAGTATTGATGCGCTGCTTTATGAGCAACCGGGTGTATTGAGTGGCGATTTCGCCGCACAAGTCGGCGCAAACCTCCTCGCAGTCGATCGTTTGCGCGCGCTCGTTGCTGCCTATGGGGCGGCTCGGTATTCCGCTGCACTCGATGCGCTCAATGCGTACGCGCGCCGCTTATCCGCTGCTGCTCTCGGGCAGTTGGCTGACGGTGAGTACAGCGCTGAGGATTTTTTAGACGATGACGGCTTTGGGGGCGAGCAGTTGCCCCTTCGGGTAAAGATACAAATCAAAGGGGCACGCATACAATTTGACTTTACCCAGTCTGCCGATCAAGTCCGTGGCAACCTAAACTGTCCTGAGTCGGTAGCGGCAGCCGCGGCCTATTACTGTCACTGCTGCCTGCTACCTGAGGATGTTCCGCTGTGTGCGGGTCTATTTGCAGACCTTACTGTGATCACCCGCAAGTCCTCTGTGTTGAATCCCGAGTATCCAGCGGCTGTCGCAGCTGGGAATGTTGAGACGTCAATGCGTCTGGTAGATGTCATTTTTCGCGCCCTCGCGCCCGCAGTGCCCACTCGTATTCCCGCGGCGTCCCAGGGGACGATGAATAATGTGGCAATGGGGGCAATGAGAGAGCTAGGTTCGCGCTGGGACTATTATGAAACGCTTGCCGGCGGCGCCGGGGGTGGGCCCAGGCGATCTGGGTGTTCGGCGGTGCATACGCATATGACAAATACGCTGAACACGCCAGTGGAGAGTCTCGAATATCACTATCCCTTGAGGATGCACCGTGTTGCCATTCGCCGAGGGAGCGGCGGGCGCGGCCTTAATCGTGGCGGCGAGGGGCTTATCCGCGAATATGAATTTCTGGAAGAAGCTCAGCTCAGTTTGCTAACTGAGCGGAGGCGTTTCGCACCCTGGGGGCTCTGCGGGGGAGGTGAGGGCGAGGTAGGGCGGAATTGGCTAAACGGGGAAAAAATCCCTGCGAAAGCGGAACTGGCTGTACGCCCGGGTGATCGCTTAACTATTGAAACCCCCGGGGGTGGAGGCTGGGGACAAGGCTAATCTGCGCACTTAGGCGCTTCGCTGCAAAGAGCTGCACGCGGTCTGCTTACATGGAGAACTGATACAAGGTAAACTTCGTTTAACACAGTCTCTACAGCGCCACGGAGACTGCCAATAGCCGGCGACTTTGATGCCTGCGACTGACCTAATTAAGAAACCGCTTCGCCTAGGCGACATCTTTACGAGATAAAAAGGACACCTCATGAGCATAGAACAAACAATCCAAGACCAGATAGCTAGCAACCCGATCCTGCTTTATATGAAGGGCAACCCTGAGGCGCCGCAGTGTGGCTTCTCATCCCAAGCAACGCAGCTGCTAATGGCCTGCGGGAAGAAATTCGCCTACGTAGATATTTTGTCGAATCCAGAGATTCGCGCGACGCTGCCGAGCGTGTCTAACTGGCCTACATTTCCGCAGCTCTTCGTCGAAGGTGAACTGATCGGCGGATGCGACATCATTGTGGAGATGTATGAGAAGGGTGAGCTACAGACGCTAATCGAAAGCGTTGAAGTCGAATAACAGCTCCCGATAAATTCCTAGCCGGGCGCACCTGTGTGCTCGGCTAGAAAACCTGCCTAATCCTGTGTGAGCGGCCATCCACCAAGCCGTTGCCAGCGATTAACAATTTCGTAGAATAACTCAGCCGTTTTTGCAGCGTCGTAGCGCGCAGAATGCGCCTCATTATTGTCAAATTCGATACCTGCGCACTCGCAGGCGCGAGCTAAAACAGTTTGCCCAAAAGCCAGTCCACTTAACGTTGCGGTGTCAAAGTTTGAAAATGGGTGGAATGGATTTCGTTTCAAGTCGTGACGTGCGCTAGCGGCATTCACAAAGCCTTGGTCGAAATGAGCATTATGACCGACCAAAATAGCCCTTTTACAGTGATTCGCTCTAAGCGCTTGGCTTATTACGGAGAACAGGGTGGTCATAACCTCTTTCTCGGAACGCGCGATTCGAAGCGGGTGAAAAGGATCTATGCCAGTGAATTTGAGCGCGGCCTCCTCGAGGTTCGCCCCCTCGAAGGGAATTATTCTCTGGAAAAAAGTTTGCTCTGTTTCGAGTTCTCCTGCTGCGTTAAAGCAGGGTATCACGGCGCCTATTTCGAGCATGGCATCCGTGGCCGAATTGAAGCCACCGGTTTCCACGTCAACGATAACCGGAAGATAACCGCGGAATCGAGCGGCCATCATTAACGCCGCCGCTTCACTAGCCTCGCGGTCTTCCTCTTGATCGAAGTCGTGCTCAAATTCGCTCTCTGACTCACTTCCAATGTCGCTCATAGTTAACTCTTTATTTAATAAGCTGCCAGGCAATTGATTCGCCGGCGCGCAGCGGGATGAGCTCATCTTGAGCAAAGGGGAATTTTGACGGCATCTGCCATGATTTTCTCTCAAGCGTAATTTTTTGTGTATTACGCGGCAACTCATAGAAATCGGGGCCGTTGTGACTAGCAAAGGCTTCTAGTTTTGCGAGAGCACCTGCGTGCTCGAAAACCTCAGCGTAAAGCTCTATTGCCGACGCTGCAGTGTAGATGCCCGCACAACCGCAGTCGCTCTCCTTCGCATGGCGCGCGTGAGGAGCTGAGTCTGTTCCTAAGAAGAATTTGGGATTGCCGCTCGTCGCGGCGGCAATCAACGCCTCTTGATGGCTGCTGCGTTTAAGGATTGGTAAGCAGTAATAATGAGGGCGTACGGCACCGGCGAGCAGATGGTTGCGATTATAGAGCAGATGATGAACCGTGATGGTTGCCGCGACGTTTTTCGGTGCTGCGCTGACAAAATCGACCGCATGCCGCGTTGTGATGTGCTCGAGCACGACTTTCAGGCCAGGTAAATCGCGACATAACGGCTCTAGAAGAGTTTCGATAAAGACTTTTTCCCGATCAAAAATATCGATTTCATGGTCTGTTACCTCGCCGTGAATCAGCAAAGGCATCCCAATTTTTTCCATTCGTTCGAGAACAGGCATTACCGCTCTCATTTGGGTTACGCCAGAATCGGAATTAGTCGTGGCGCCGGCTGGGTAGTATTTCACCGCCTGCACAATGCCGCTGTTGAATGCCGCTTCGACTTCGCTCGGCTCCAGAGAGTCAGTCAGATACAAAGTCATTAATGGATCGAATTCATTGCCGCTGGGTCGGGCGCTGAGTATTCGATCGCGATAGTCACTTGCCGCCTGTAGGCTCGTAACCGGTGGTTTTAGGTTAGGCATGACAATCGCGCGCGCGAACTGTGCGGCAGTGTGGGGTACTGTTGTCTTCAAGGCTTCGCCGTCTCTAAGGTGGAGATGCCAATCATCGGGCTGATCGATAGTGAGGCGTCGCGGGGTTGTCTCTTGGGGGCGATCGGGTGAGTTCATCGTTGTCTACACCTTAAGGATGAATGGATTTTCTTGGCGACGTCGGGATTCGAAAGCGCTGGCATTGTAGCGGATTCGACGACGCAGCTAAACATTCGATTGATTTTGTGCATTTTTATCTTAGGCATCAGTGCAGCAGAATGTCACGCTCAGTGGTGATAGAATACGGGGATTAGCAGTGTAGCTGCTGCAGACAGGATTGATGTTGAGGTGCCGCGTAGACGTGGGGCCGCTATAAGGAGTGAAGGTATGTCGGATATTAACAAAGTCGTTTTGGCTTACTCGGGTGGATTGGATACGTCGGTCATTGCTAAGTGGTTGACCGAAACCTATGGCTGTGAGGTGGTCACTTTTACTGCGGATGTTGGGCAAGGCGGTGAGGTCGAGCCTGCTCGCGCCAAAGCGCAGGCGATGGGAATCAAAGAGATTTTCATTGAGGATTTGCGAGAGGAGTTTGTGCGCGACTATGTTTATCCAATGTTCCGCGCGAACGCGCTGTACGAAGGTGAATATCTGTTAGGTACATCTATTGCACGACCCTTAATCGCTAAGCGGCTCGTGGAGATTGCTCAAGAAACAGGTGCCGATGCAATCTCCCATGGTGCGACTGGCAAGGGCAATGATCAGGTTCGATTTGAGCTTGCCGCCTATGCGTTGGCTCCGGGTATTCAGGTCATTGCGCCGTGGCGAGAGTGGGACCTCAATTCCAGGGAAAAATTACTTGCATACTGTGCCAAGCATGACATCGCGGTAGAGAAAAAGCGTGGGTCGAAATCGCCTTACTCTATGGATGCTAACCTACTTCATATTTCGTATGAAGGCGATATTCTAGAGGATCCCGCCGCAGAACCCGAAGAGGCAATGTGGCTTTGGAGTGTCGCGCCCGAAGCTGCGCCAGACACGCCAACTTACATAGAGCTTGACTATGTTAAGGGCGACATCACTGCAATTGATGGCGTTCAAATGTCACCGGCGTCCGTCCTCGAGACCTTGAATAAAGTCGGCGGTGCGAACGGAATAGGCCGGGCTGATATCGTCGAAAATCGCTACGTGGGCATGAAGTCCAGAGGATGCTATGAGACCCCGGGTGGCACTATTATGCTCAAAGCCCATCGAGCTATAGAGTCGCTAACCATGGATCGTGAACTTGCGCATCTCAAGGACGACCTCATGCCGCGTTACGCATCGCTAATCTATAACGGGTACTGGTTTTCGCCGGAACGCCTCGCGCTTCAGGCGCTAATTGATGAGTCGCAGCGCTTCGTTAACGGTCGAGTTCGCCTGAAGCTCTACAAAGGCAATGTTGTTGTTGTCGGCAGAGAATCCGACGATTCGCTGTTCGATGAAAGCATCGCGACGTTTGAGGAAGACGATGGTGCGTACGATCAAAAAGACGCGGCGGGCTTTATTAAGCTCAACGCGCTCCGTCTGCGGATCGCAGCTCGGAAAGGGCGAGCAAGCCACTAGGGTCTGTTGCTTCTAGAGAGCCTAAGAAAAGCCATTGAGCGATGAAAGCTCGATGGCTTCGCGGTCGGCGAAATGGTATCCACGCTTTAGTAAAAACAGAATGGGAAAACGTCAATCGCTGGTTTTGCGTTTGAATTCACAGAGGTCTTCGATAGTACATGCCCCGCAGCGCGGTTTGCGTGCGACGCAGACGTAGCGCCCGTGAAGAATTAACCAGTGATGGGCATCGAGCAGAAATTCCTCGGGTACAAGTTTGATCAGTTTTTTCTCCACGGCCAACACAGTCTTTCCTGGGGCTATTCCTGTCCGATTCGACACGCGGTAAATGTGCGTATCGACAGCCATAGCCACTTGCCTAAACGCGGTGTTCAAAACAACGTTCGCTGTTTTGCGCCCAACCCCCGGTAGCGCCTCCAACTCCTCACGCGTCGAGGGCACCTGTGAGCTGTGCTGCTCCACTAACAATGCGCAGGTCTTGATGACATTCTCAGCCTTGGTGTTATAGAGGCCAATTGTTTTTATGTACTCCTTAAGCCCTTTCACACCGAGCGCGAGAATAGTCTCTGGCGTATTGGCTACCGGAAACAGCCGGTCAGTCGCCTTATTGACACCGACATCGGTAGACTGAGCGGAGAGCATTACTGCAATTAGCAACTCGAAAGGTGATGCATAGTTGAGCTCTGTTTCGGGCGCAGGGTTCTCGGCTCTCAGCCTAGAAAATATTTCAGTCCGTTTGACTTTATTCATTAGGGTTTATTCCTTCGCTTGTCCATGAAGCGCGCCAGTCACGCGCGCACGGAGCACTGTTTGGCCAGAAGCCGCGATCGCCTCACGGCGCCGCAGTCGCCGGTGGAATAGCCAGCGGCGACAGTGAGGAAAGATAAAGCGAGTAATCCCTGCGATAAACAATGCAACAAGGGCGAGAATCAGCGGTGCAAAAGGGGCGTGGGGAAAATCCACTGCTGACGCAGTCGCCGTCTCGCTTGCGTGCGCCAACCAACGCAGAAGCACGAGTGCGGACAGGGAAAAAAAAGAAAGGGTGAAAGCCAAGCCTGTTGCCGCTGCGCGACTGTCTGCTCGGATAAAAAGCGTCTCGAGGTAAGGGGTAGCCGCATTCGTAAACAGTGATGCGACGCACAGCGCGAACAAGGGCGAATAGGGGGCGTCAGAAAATACAGTCAGGTAACAGTAAACAATGCCAGCGATAAAACCTGCGACAAAGGTTTGAGTATTTACTGCAGAGTTGAGCTCTAATCGCGCGATAAACAGAGGCATGACAACGAGTGCGCCTAGGTGCATCGAAAGAGCGTTACGGACGGATTCAGTCTCGGACACGAAGCAAGCGCCGACCACGAGGCTAACAAAGACAGCTATCGGCAGCAAACGGAGCAGCCGCAGCCAACAAAGCCAGCAGATACCAAAGGCCATCGCAGCGAGCGCCGATGGCGAGGTCATTGCGTCCGCTTCTCGAGTCAACGCGGTCAGAGTAAGCGTGAGTGCGAGAGTCAGTGCAGGCAGACTAAAAGGACCAGCTTCTTGTCTGTTAAAGAGCGGGCTAATGCCCATAAAGGCAATCAGGCTAGCGACTGCGCCGAGAGCGATCGGTGTCAACAATAAAAAGCGCAGTGCGCTTCCTCGATTCTCCCAAGCAAAGTTGCCGCTCTCTGTCGCCTGCGCGAGATCTATGAATAGACTCAGCGATAGCGCGAGAAGCAGGGCATTGAAGCAAGAATGCGGGTTAAGTGACGCAGTGAATGATTTTCTCGTCTTGCGCGGAATAGAGCGGCGCTGAATAAGCTCGAGGGAAATCACGCACAAAAAGGCAGTGAGTAATACACTCGTGATTAGCGTGATTGTATTTGGCTGGGAGCTGATTACGGCAAACGTGCAAGGAACGAGCGCGGCACAAAGCTGCCATCCTTGTCGCGATGCGCTATTCCAGGCGGGCGAGGCACGTCGACTCATTCGCTCTCCCTCGTTTTGTTATTCGCCGCAGCCAGTTTGGCCTCGCGTTTTGCTTTGACACGAGCAACCGCTGCCGCGATATCATCCTGCGCCGCCGAACGCGAGAAGGCGCCTGTAGAATTGCCTGCGCCTGCGCTAGGTGTTTCGCTGCCCGAGTTTGGTTGCTGATTGCCATCGACGACTGGGTTGGTGGTGTCAGGTTTGGATTGCGTAACGTTGACACGCGTTCTCGCCTTGCGGCTGAGTGTTTTTGTCGCCATACGTGCTTGTCGGGCAGCGAAGCGTGTTTTCCAGTAATCGCTAAGTTGTTTCTCTTTTTGCTCGGCGCGAACGAGCCTGAGGCCTGCAGCGAGCAGGGAGTCGAGCGGCACGTTACTCGGACACGCCCGTGTACAAAACCCGCATGCTGTACAGGCGTCCATATTGTTTTCAATTAGGTCATCGATTCTCTCTGCCTGCGTGTCGCTCGAAAGAGTAGGGCGAGAAGCGAGACTAGCGATGGCGATGAGTTTGCTTGGGTCGAGATTTTCAGGGCAGCTAAAGACGCAAAGTTTACAACTCGTACAACCGCCCCCGCCATTGTTTGTGTCGGTGCCCGGTGACTGCGCAGCGCTCTGTGCGACGCGTGTAAATAACAATGGTTTGATACGCGCGAATAGGTTCTTGGTCATGGCCTGCCGCCCGCTCGTCGCTGTGAATTCTGATGCTCGTCATTGCGGGCAACGAGGTCGATGCAATCAACTGGACAAGGCTCTACACAGAGATCGCAGCCATTGCACTCTGCTTCGATGATACTGTGCATTCGTTTTGCGGCGCCTAAAATAGCATCGGTGGGACAGGCTTGAATACATTTGGTGCAGCCGATGCATTCGTCTTCTCTAATCCGCGCCACCGAGAAAGAGAGTGGCGCCATGTGCGCAGGATTGAGCGCAGTGGGAAAATCGCCGACAAGTCGAGCGAGTCTGCGCGCAGTGATCTCGCCGCCTGGTGGGCAGAGGTTTGTTGCGGCGCCATTGAGGATTGCCTCTGCATAGGGGCGACAGCCTAAATGACCGCATTGACCGCATTGCGTTTGGGGTAAGAGCAAGTCGAGCTGGGCTATCTGTTCGTCGATGGTGTTGGCTTCTGCGTCGGTTTCTTCACGCTTGGAGCGTACGAGTCGATTGATAGCGAGCAGGTTGAGCAAGAGCGTAAGCAGAGCGGTGAGCCCTAGAATACTAAAAATTTGGGTCTGACTAATCCCACTGAGTGTTGCAATTAAGTCTGGCATCACAGTGCACCTAGCAGAGCAAAAAGACAGAGCGTGATAACACAGAGAGCGATCAGGGCGTGCGCAAGTTCCTGAGGCGTGTTCTGGTCAGTTTTCTGAGGTGTGATAAGTGGTGTACTAAGTGGCGGACGGTGAGTTAACAGGGAGTCTAGGGCTGCTTCATCCGAATGGGTAAGCGACAGCGAGGCAGCCGCTGCTCGCAATCGCATTGATTCGCGTAGAGCGGTGAGCGAAACAATGACGCAATAAAATCCAAGGCATACTGCAAATATTATGAAAAGTGAGAGCGGCAATCCTGCGTTACTGAGGAACTGTGGTAGCAGCAACGCAGCGGCACTCGTATTTCCGACTGCGCTCACCCTGTGGCCTCTGAGACGACGCAGGAATAATAATCTGTGTCCACAAAAGGTTAGAACCGCCACGGTGAGAATTGTCGAGACTGTCAGACCGGCAAGCAGGTGAAATAGCGAAGAATTATGTGGTGAAGTCATTGCAGCGGAGAGAGTTGCGATCAGCGCGACTAGCGAGAGTGTGCCGACGAGTAGAAGCGAATAGAACAACGCAAGCTGCTCCCCGAGTCGCGGATTGCTGCTCGCGTGCAGAGTGGACAATCCGATAAGGAGACTGCAGACAGCAGTTGCTGTGACACTCATTCTTCGTGAGCGCTCCACCGTAACTCCGCCGAGCTCGATGCCGGAATTTGATAACGGCTCAAAATCTCTTGCTCAGACGCTTTCGCGGCGGCGTGGTTGATAATCATTTGGTAGCCGTTCGAATTTTCAAAGACCACATTTGCCTGCTTGTTGGAGGCGAGACGCTCAGCAAAGTCGTTGAAATCTCGTATGGGGACGCCATTGACCTGATCGACGATCCAATTGCGCCAGTCGTGGTAGCCAAGGTTTACGTCGGCGGCGAGTACCTGCAGCGCGACAACCAGTTGCCGACGCTGAGGCGAGCTCCATTCGTTGCGAGCTTGAAGTAGGTTGACAGGGGCGGATCGACTCCAGTCATTTCCCCAGCGTTTTATTAGATTCATATTCAGCGGGACAAATAGCACGCCGCCATAGATCAGGTATTCGGGGGCGCTATCGAAACGCTCACCCATCACGAGGCTATAGCTATCCAATGCTTCGCGGGCCTCGAGGGTCACATCGAGCGGATGCCCGTTGCGAATTAATGAAAGCGCAACCGAGTCGCCTACGAGATGCAGGTCGATAGCGTGTTTGTAGTCAGTCTGAATCTCGTCGGACAATCTAATGCTGCCGTCTTCAGCGATGGGGAAATCATCGATGGACACAATGACATCATTCTCCTCGACTAGACCGAACGCAGGGGAGTCTTCAAAGACTTTGATCACCAACACCCCGTCTTGCTCCTTGGCGAGTCCATAGGCGCTTTTTGCTGCTGGGCTGTCGAGGGTTTGCGTGCGGAATCCAAGGTCTGGGAAGCCTTCGTTTGACCCATCCTCAGCGTCGGCGAGCACGTGCGCGATAATGCTAGGGGGGACGAAATAGCCGAGATTCTCAGATCTCCCGCCGCTATTGGCCTGCATAACGACCCCAATAATTTCTCGATCGACAATTACCGGGCCGCCACTATTGCCCGGGTTAATCGCCGCATCGATTTGTCCCGCCAAGAGATAGGCGCCTGCGTGCGCGTAGATCTGCTGTTCAACCCGCGACAGAATACCTTTGGTAATGCTCAGCGATTTGCCGCCCATGGGGTAGCCGAACACAGACACTTCACGCTGTGGTTCGGGAAGCTCACCAAGCGCGAGTGGCTCTAGGTCATCGAAGAATCCCTCCTCGTCAACTGTGATGAGAGCCAGGTCGGCGTCATGCGATACGAAAACCACGCGGGCGAGATAGCGCTTTGGGTCGTTGTGCTTCTGCGCTTGGACGTAACTTGCGTTCGCGACAACGTGCGCATTGGTCAGGATCCGATTTCCAGCTATCACCGAACCCGAGCCGCTGGACTGTCTCGGCGTGAGTAATCGCCAAGGCGTGAAGTAATCAGGCGCAGCTTGAGTTGTGTAGATTTTAATAACGGAGTCTTGAATTGCTTCGAGCTCGGACTCTGCCGATTGTGCGCTCAGACTCTTAAGCAATACCAACAGTGCGATGACGAGTTGCGCACTTTTTGCCGTTCTCGCGAAGTGTCCGATAATTGCCATACGTGACCCTCTCAGGTTAGGTGACGCGCATGCCGGGTTGGGCGCCAGCGTGGGGTTCCAAAAGCCAGAGTTCATCCTTGCCAGGTCCTGCAGCAAGTACCATGCCTTCGGAAACACCAAATTTCATTTTGCGTGGAGCAAGATTCGCAACCATTACGGTCAGCTTTCCGCGAAGATCCTCTGGTGCGTAGGCAGACTTAATGCCCGAAAAAACGTTGCGCCTAATGGAATTGCCATCTGCATCTAAGCCAAGGTCGAGCGTAAGCTGCAGTAACTTGTCTGCGCCTTCCACGTGCTCTGCCTCGGCGATTAGCGCGATACGCAGGTCAACCTTGGCGAAATCATCAAACTGGATCTCAGGTTCAAACGGTGTTTTGTTTTGCGCGTTCGTCGCCGGTGTCTCTTTGGTAAGTTGTTGGGCTTTCGCGGCATAGGCTGCGCGAGTTGATTCAACCATCGCGTCAATATTTTCCTTTTCAACCCGAGTGAGCAAAGGCTCAAACTTGCTAATTTGATGTGCGAGCAGTGGGCGTTGAGAATCCTGCCAAGTGAGCGCTGGGATGTTTAGGAAGCGCTCTGCTTTCTCTGCCATCACCGGAAGGACAGGCTTCAGGTAGCAGATAAGCAGCCGGAACGCATTGAGTCCGGTGCTACATATTTGCTGTAACTTAGCAGATCCTGGCTCGGTCTTTGCGATGACCCAAGGCTGTTGATCATTGATGTATTGGTTGGCGTTATCGGCAAGCGCCATGATTAGTCGCACCGCTTTGGAATAGTCGCGTTTCTCAAAGTGTTCGGCAATGTCGTCACTCGCCGATTGCATTGATGCAATGAGCGCCGGATCGTCGAGCTCGGCGGCGAGCATGCCGTCGAAGCCTTTGTTAATAAAGCCAGCGCAGCGGCTAGCGATGTTAACAACTTTACCGACGAGGTCTGAATTTACTCGCGCGACGAAATCATCAAAATTAAGGTCAAGGTCATCGACGCCGCTCGATAATTTAGCCGCAAGGTAATAGCGTAAATATTCTGGGTTCAGGTTGTCCAAATAGGTGCGGGCATTAATAAAGGTGCCACGTGATTTCGACATCTTCGTCCCATCCACGGTTAGGAATCCGTGCACATAGACAGCAGTGGGCAAGCGGTACCCAGCGCCAGTCAGCATTGCTGGCCAGAACAGCGTATGGAAATTTACGATGTCCTTGCCGATAAAATGATACAACTCGGTGTCGGAGCCGGCCTTCCAATAAGCGTCGAAATCATAGCCGCTCTTCTCGCAGAAGTGTTTAAAGCTCGCCATATATCCGATTGGCGCATCGAGCCAGACGTAGAAAAACTTGCCCGGCGCGCCGGGTATCTCGAAACCGAAGTAGGGCGCGTCGCGACTGATATCCCACTGTTGGAGTTCTTCGTCGAGCCACTCTGCGAGCTTATTGGCTACCGCATCTTGCAACGCACCGCTGCGTGTCCAAGTGCGGAGCATCTCTCTAAATTGAGGCAGGTCGAAAAAGAAATGCAAAGACTCGCGCTCTTCGGGAATCGCACCTGAGATGGTTGAGCGTGGGTCGATCAATTCGGAAGGGCTATAGGTAGAGCCGCAGGCCTCGCAGTTGTCGCCATATTGGTCAGGCGCCTTGCATTTTGGGCATGTGCCCTTGATGTACCGGTCGGCGAGGAAGAGTTGTTTCTCAGGATCAAACAGCTGCTTGATACTGCGCTTTTCGATGTGGCCATTATTCTCGAGAGCGGTGTAGATCGATTCAGAAAAGGCCTGATTCTCGGGCGAGTGGGTTGAATAGAAATTGTCGAAGCTAATATTAAAGCCGGCAAAGTCGCGTTGGTGCGCGGCGTTGACGTCGTCGATTAACTGCTCCGGCGTGATGCCTCGATCCTCGGCGCTCAGCATGATTGCGGTACCATGTGCATCATCGGCGCAAACAAACACGCAATCGTTGCCACGCATACGCTGAAGCCGCACCCAGATATCAGTCTGGACCGCTTCGAGCATATGTCCCAGATGAATGTCTCCGTTGGCATACGGGAGGGCGGCGGTAACGAGTATCTTGCGTGGGTTCAACTGAGTATCCTTGAGGTTAACAGTCACATCTGACTTTACGTTTGCGTATTGTAGTGTTTGGCTGACAGGGTTTGAATCGTCTTTGGTCTACTTGCGCGCGTTCATTGATGAATTGAGTATCTCGGTAAGACACTCGTGAAGTAAGACTTATATTTCAACCATATCGAAGTCTTCTTTACCGACGCCGCATTCCGGGCACATCCAGTCGTCGGGGATGTCGTCCCAGCTCGTTCCCGGCGCGATACCGTCGTCGGGAAGCCCGGCGGCCTCTTCGTAGACGAAACTACAGACCAGACATTGCCATTTGCGCATACTGCATTCCTCACTGTCACTTGCAAAGACGGGATTTTGCTGCAGAGGTAAACCTCTGGATATGATCACCGCGTAATCGTGAGAGAATACGCGATTTCGAGACGATTTTCAGTAGTGAACCCACAGTATGAGCGAACACTTGATGTAATACGGGGGTAATTACCCTAAAAAGTGCGTATCCAAGCTTAAGTGATTATCATCGCAGGCCGATACGCAAACGTAGACACTGGTGGCGCGGCAATTTTTAAAGTTTTGCGCCATGCAACTCGATTTATTAAGGTTTGATTAAATGAGCATAAAGTCGGACAGATGGATCAGGCAAATGGCGCGTGAGGAGGGCATGATCGATCCGTTTGAGCCTGAGCAAGTGCGCTATTTGGATGGCGAAAAAGTAATCTCCTACGGCACGTCGAGTTATGGCTACGATGTACGCTGTGCGACTGAGTTTAAGATCTTCACTAACGTGCATACAACGAGTGTGGTGGATCCTAAGAACTTCGATGAGTCTAGCTTCGTTTCCATCGATGAGCCTTACTGCATTATTCCGCCCAACTCGTTCGCGCTGGCACGTACGGTGGAGTACTTTCGGATTCCGAAGGACGTGCTAACGATCTGTCTCGGAAAATCGACTTATGCGCGCTGCGGGATCATCGTTAACGTGACCCCACTTGAGCCAGAATGGGAAGGGCATGTGACGCTCGAATTCTCAAACACCACAACGCTGCCTGCTAAGATTTATGCCAATGAAGGTGTCGCGCAAATGTTGTTCTACCAATCGGATGAGCAGTGCGAAATGACCTATAAACAGCGCGGTGGTAAATACATGGGGCAGACCGGCGTGACACCACCGCGTGCTTAGTTCATTTAGATT
>Ga0222714_10001648_pt1 | contig 24992 bp, 22 predicted proteins | sample C33_3DmetaG_FD_165048 | JGI IMG/M metagenome (GOLD analysis project Ga0222714, IMG submission 165048) | Estuarine water microbial communities from San Francisco Bay, California, United States - C33_3D | ecosystem: Environmental > Aquatic > Marine > Unclassified | place: USA: California...
AAGGCCAGGGAAAATTCGCGCGCGTTCTGAAAACGGTCTTCCCGTTTTTTTGCCAGCGCCTTGTGAATCGCCCAGTCGAGTTGGGCCGAAATCTGCGGGTTCGAGTCCGAGGGATTGGCCGGCCGGTCGCTGATCACCTGGCGCATGATTTCGACGTTGCTGCCGCTGAAGGGCTTGCGTCCGGTCACCAGTTCGTAGGCGATCACGCCGGCGGAATAAAGGTCGGTCCGTGCATCGGGCTCGTCACCGGTGAACTGCTCCGGGGACATGTACCCCGGGGAGCCCATGATCTCGCCGACCTGCGTCAGCGATGAAGTGTCGATGTGGGCAATTCCGAAATCGCTGATCTTGATTCGTCCGTCGTCGTTGACCAGCAGGTTCGACGGCTTGATGTCCCGGTGTACCACGCCCTGGGAATGGGCATAGCCGAGGCCGTCGAGCAGCTGGCGGACAATTTCGCCGATTTCCGCCAGGTCGAATTTGGCCTTGTTCTGCAGGTGTTCGTAGAGGGAACGCCCGTTGACCAGTTCCATGACGATATAGGCGATATCGTCGTCTTCACCGTAGTCGTAGATGGCCGCGATCCGCGGATGGGTCAGCCGGCCGACGGCCTGCGCCTCATGCCGGAAACGGGCTATCGCGTACTGCAGCTCGGAGGGATCCATTGCCGACTTGGTGATCGTCTTGATCGCCACTTGCCGGTGTATGGCCGGATCGAATGCCTTGTAGACGACACCCATGCCGCCACGGCCGAGTATGGCCTGCACCTCGTATTTGCCGATGTGTTTGGGAGGGCTGGCGCTCATGCGGATTTGCCGATTTCAGCGGTTTCGGGTGGATTGAGGGGCAGCACGATGGTGAAGCGCGTGCCGGTTCCCACAGTGGAGTCGACGCTGATTTTACCGCCATGCTGCTCGATGATCTTGTATGAAATGGACAGTCCCAGGCCGGTTCCCTTGCCGACCGCCTTGGTCGTGAAAAAGGGATCGAAAATCTTGGACATGATCTCGGGAGGTATGCCCTTGCCGTTGTCGGCGATCTCCACCGCAATGTGATCGGCATCTTCCGCACGGGTAGTGATCGTGATTTCCCCCGCGCCGGACTCGATGGCCTGCGCCGCGTTGTTGATCAGGTTGAGAAATACCTGGTTAAGCTGCGATGGAGAGCAGGTGATGGCGGGAATGTCACCAAAATGCTTTTTAACGGACAAGTGCTTCAATTCATGCTTGGCCAGTATCAGCGCGCTTTCCAGGCCTTCATTGAGGTTGAAGCTGGTTACCTTGCTGCGGTCGAGGCGGCTGAAATTCTTGAGATTCAGCACGATTTCCGAAATCTGCTCGATGCCATAGAGCCCGTCGGATGCGAGCTGCCCCAGTTCGGCCAGGGCCTGCTGTTCTGCGAAACGGTGTATCAGATCATTGACCGAAGTGTACTTGGCATGTAGGCGCTCCGGGTCCGGGTTGCCGTCTTCCATCAGCTTGAGCAGTTTGTTGGTTTCGACCACCAGCTTTTTCACTTCCGGAAGCTTTCCGGCAACAGAGCCAAGGCTGTTCTTGACATAGGCCAGCGGCGTGTTGATTTCATGGGCGATGCCGGCAACCATCTGACCCAGAGAAGACATTTTTTCAGTCTGGATCAACTGCGATTCGGATTCCTTCAGCTGACGCAGCGCGTCGGAAAGTTCGCGGGTGCGTTCTTCGACACGGCTTTCGAGCAACCGGTAGCTGACCGCAAGCTTGGACAGCAGCCACCCGGTCAATACCAGCAGCGCAGCGGCATACGCGATCAGGTAGATCCGGTAACGCTCGCTGTCTGACTGGATTTCAGCGGTTTCCGAGGTGAAGGCATCGGTGAGGCTGTCGACACGAGGACCCGCAGATGCCATGGCGATTTTCCGGAACAGCTCATCTTCCACCGGTTTCGCGCCGAGAATCTGTTGAACGGTCGAATCCATCCTCGCCAATCCCTGCCGCAAAGCCGGAGGAGCTCCGGCTCCGGCCTTGCGCACGTCGGAGATGAACAGCTCGACGTTTTTGCGGTGGCTTTCGGTAGGATCGGTCGCATAACGCAGAACCTGGGCAAACAGCAGCGCGGACGCACTTTCGATGGCGACCAGCTGTTCCCGTTTGGGATGGGCCTGCCATGCCCCACGAATCAGTCCGGCGATTTCGCCATCGAACTCGACCATGCGACCCAGGGCCTGGGTTACCGTGGCGCTGGCAGCCCGATAACGGTTGATCAGTTCGGTCTTCTGTTCGAAGGCGCTGATCAAGGCCGGCAGGTTGCGTTTTAGTACGGGGCTGGCGTTTTCTGCAGCCACCTGGCGCAACCGCTTGAGCAGTTCGGGCGTGCGCGTGCCCTGGGGGCTGGCGGGACGTGTCTTGCCGGAGGTGCCTTCCACCCGGCCGCGCAACACCTCCAGATCCCAGCTGGCGTCGATTTCCTTGAGTTCGCGCAGATAACTGAGAACTTCGCCTTGCTGGCGGTAGTCCACGCCCTGACTCTTCTGGTAAAGAAAGCCAAGCAGCGCAACCAGGCCGACCGCCCCCAACGCGAACAGCGGGAAGCGGGCGGCGTGCGGCAGGCTGAAGCGTCCAAACTGCTTTCGTGCAGCCGGAGCCTTCATCACGGGCAGGGGGGGCTGGTTATTCTCCAAGATAGGCCTGTCTCACTTGTGGGCTGGATAACAGATTTTCTGCCTCGTCGGCAAGTACAATATTCCCGCTTTCCATTACATATCCCCGGGCGCTGGTTTCGAGCGCGAGTTTGGCATTTTGCTCGACCAGCAGCATGGTTACGCCCTCCGCCGCAATGGCGCGGACGGTTTCGAATATTTTTCCCACCATCAGCGGTGCCAGCCCCATGCTGGGCTCGTCGAGCAGCAGCATCCGCGGCCGGCACATCAATGCCCGCGCCATGGCGAGCATTTGTTGTTCCCCTCCGGACAGCGTTCCGGCGGCCTGGGTGCGCCGCTCGGCAAGCCGGGGAAACAGCGTGTAAGCGTGTTCGAGATCCCGGGCGATGGCAACCTCGTCGTCGCGGATGTAGGCACCCATGGCCAGATTTTCCGCAACGGTCAGCCGCGGAAACATGCCGCGGCCCTCGGGCACCATCGCCAGTCCGCGCCGCACCAGATCATATGCGGGTTTGCCGGTCACATCGGTGCCTTCGTAAGTGATGCTGCCAGCTGCCGGTTTGAGTAATCCCGAGATCGCTTTCAGCAGGGTGGTTTTGCCGGCACCATTGGCACCGATCAGCGCGACAACCTCGCCGGTTGTGATGTCCAGGTCGACGCCCTTTACGGCCTTGATTCCGCCGTAGGCCACCTGCAGTTTACGGATGGTCAGCATCGCCGGCATCAGGCTGCCGCACCACCCAGGTAGGCTTCTATGACCTTGGGGTCGCGCCGTACCAGAGCAGGCTCACCCTCGGCAATTTTCTCGCCGTAATCGAGAACGGCTACGTTATGGGAAATGCCCATGACCAGTTTCATGTCATGTTCGATCAACAACACGGTAATGCCGTCGGCACTGATGCGTTCGATCAGCTTTTGCAGGTCCGCCGTCTCGGTTGCGTTCATTCCTGCTGCGGGTTCATCGAGCGCGAGGAGCATCGGGTCCGTGGCCAGCGCGCGCGCGATTTCCAGCCGGCGCTGGTCTCCGTAGGGAAGGTCCCGCGCGATGCTGTCGGCGCGTGATTCCAGGCCGCAGTAGCGCAGCAATTCGAGGGCTTTGTGGACAATGGCTTGTTCTTCCTGCCGGGCATGTTGAGTGCGGAAAACCGCACCGACCACGCCGGTGTGCGAGCGCACGTGCCGGCCAACCATCACGTTTTCCAGCGCGGACATGCTGCCGAAGAGGCGGATATTCTGGAAGGTGCGGGCGATGCCGCGGCGTGCGACTTCATGCGGCTTGAGCTTGCCGAGCGGGCTGCCGTTGAAGATCAGGGTTCCGGCGTCAGCCGGATAAAGCCCGGTGAGCACGTTGAACAGAGTGGTTTTACCAGCACCGTTGGGGCCGATCAGGCCGAATATCTCACCGCGGCGCACGTTGATTGATACACCGGACAGCGCAGTCAATCCTCCGAAGCGCTTGGTAATGCCTGCTGCCTGCAGCAGAGGATTATCCGGCGGCATCTGTGGCCTCCGCAGTCTTCGGATTCGGTCTGGGTATTGCGCGCCGCCTGGCGGGTATCAGGCCCGAAGGGCGGAGCAGCATCATCAGCACCAGAGCAAGACCGAACAGCAGCATGCGCAAATCGGCAGGATCAACGACAACTTCGCCCAGCCAGCGTTGCTGCAAGGGGCCTATGTAGCGCAACGCTTCCGGCAGTACGGTCAGCAGGATGGCGCCGATGATCACACCGGCGACGTTGCCCATGCCGCCCAGTACCACCATACACAGCACCATGATGGAATCAATCAGGTGAAAACTCTCGGGACTGACAAAACCCTGGAACGACGCAAAAAGCCCCCCGGCCACGCCGCCGAACGTGGCTCCCATCGCAAAAGCCAGCAGCTTCATGTTGCGGGTGTTGATGCCCATTGCCGAGGCGGCCAGTTCGTCTTCACGGATGGCGATCCAGGCACGTCCTATGCGCGAGCTTTCCAGGCGCAGCGAGATCAGCAGCGACAGCACGGCGCACGCCAGAAAGACGTAGTAATAGCTGTGCACCGGGGTAAAAGACAACCCCAGCACGCTATGTGTTTTTGCCAGCGAAAAGCTGCCCAGTTGCAGTGGGTCGATCAGCGTGATGCCCTGCGGTCCGTTGGTGATGTTGACCGGGCGGTTCAGGTTGTTCAGCAGCACCCGGATGATTTCGCCGAATCCCAGGGTGACGATGGCCAGGTAATCCCCGCGCAGGCGCAGCGTCGGCGCGCCCAGCAGGATGCCGAAAATGGCAGCCACTCCGGCACCGAGTGGCAACAGTGCCAAAAATGGCCAATGCAGTCCGAACTGGGGCGAAGCGAGCAGGGCATAACAATAAGCGCCTACGGCAAAGAAGGCGATGTAGCCCAAGTCGAGCAAGCCGGCGAAACCGACAACGATGTTCAATCCAAGCGCCAGCATGATGAACAGCATTGCAACGTCGGTGATCCGTACCCAGCTCCGGCCCAGCACGGCTTCGATGAGGAACGGCGCGGCCAGCAGCAACGCCAGAACCACGAACCAAGTGATACGCCGCAACAGCACATTGCGTGTGGAAAGGGAGGAAAACAGTTCCGCCGGGAATCCGGTCATGCGCGATCGCCGCTGTGCTGGCCCATCAGACCGGAGGGTTTCAGCACCAGCACCAGTACCAGCACCAGAAACGCGAATATGTCACGGTAATTGCTGCCCAGAACGCCACCGGTCAGGTCGCCGATGTATCCCGAGGCCAGGCTTTCGATGACACCCAGCAACAGTCCGCCCAGCATGGCGCCGGCCACATTGCCGATGCCGCCAAGCACTGCCGCGGTGAAGGCCTTCAGTCCGAGCATGAAGCCCATGAAGTAATGCCCAAGGCCGTAATACAGCACGACCATCAGCCCCGCAACGGCGCCAATGGCGGAACCGAGCACGAAGGTGAACGCAATGACCGTATTGATGTTGACGCCCATCAGGCCGGCGATTTCGGGATTCTGTTCGGTGGCGCGCATGGCACGCCCCATGCGGCTGGAATGAATGAACCAGAGCAATCCCGCCATGATGGCGCAGGCAAGTACGAAGATGGCTGCCTGCAGGGTGGTCAGTTGCGCGCCCAGGAGGGTGATGCGCTCGGGTTTGATGATTTCAGGCATGGCGATATATTGCTTGCCCCAGATCAGCGCCGCCGTATATTGCAGCAGTATCGAGACCCCGATCGCGGTGATCAGCGGCGCCAGGCGCGGTGCACGGCGCAACGGCCGGTAGGCGGTGCGTTCAATGGTGACGCCCAGGGTTGCGCAGACGATGATGGCGACCGCTCCGGCCAACAACAGCACGACCGGCGCGGGCAAGCCTGCGGCGGCCAGGAGTTGTACCGCGGTCAGCGCGACCAGTGCGCCCACCATGGTGATGTCACCATGGGCAAAGTTGATCAGGCCGAGAATACCGTACACCATGGTGTAGCCGAGCGCGACCAGCGCATAGATGCTGCCGAGCACCAGGCCATTCACAAGCTGTTGGGCAAAAATTTCCATCGCCAGAGACGGCGACGGCACCTCAGTGGGTGCCGTCGGGTATCAATTACTGATTATTTTTGTGCGGCTGCGTCGGGTTTTACGGTTTCCAGCGGCTCCCACTGCCCGCTCTTGACCACGTAGATGGTGATGGGTCCGTCTTTCAGATCGCCCTTGTCGTCGAAGGCGATCGGACCGATGACGCCCTGGTAGCTGGTCTTGCCGAGTTCGGGAAGGAATTTTGCTGGATCGGCTGAGCCGGCGCGCTTCATCGCGTCGATGAACACCATTACGGCGTCATAGCCCATGGGCGCGAACAGTTCGACATCCTGGTTGAACTTGGCCTTGTATTTTTCGAGGAAGGCCTTGCCGCCGGGCATCTGTTCCTTGGGCAGGCCGGGGATGGAAGCCATCGCGCCTTCCGAAGCATCGCCGGCGAGCTTGATGAAGTTCGGGGTCTGCATGCCGTCGCCGCCGATGTATTTGGCCTTGATGCCGAGTTCCTTTATCTGCTTGACCATCGGTGCGGCCTGGGGATCGATGCCGCCGAACATGATGAGGTCGGGATTCTTGCCCTTGATCCGGGTCAGGATGGCCTTGAAGTCGGTGTCCTTGTCGGTGGTGTGTTCACGGGCGACGATCTTGGCGCCCAGCGACTTGATGGTGTTTTCGAAGGCATCGGCGAGGCCCTGGCCGTATGCGGTGTTGTCATCAATGACCGCCACGCTTTTTACTTTCAGCGTGCCCGAAGCGAAGCGCGCCAGGGTCGGACCCTGCTGATCATCATGAGCTACGACACGGAACGTGGTCTTGAAGCCCTGCTGGGTGTACTTGGGATTGGTCGATGACGGAGAAATCTGCGGAATGCCGGCATCGGAGTAAATCTTGGAGGCCGGGATCGAGGCGCCGGAGTTGAAGTGGCCGACTACGGCGGCGACCTTGGCGTCCGCCAGTTTCTGCGCCACGGTGGTGGCCTTGGTCGGATTGGCTTCGTCATCCTCGGCCACGATTTCAAACTTAACCTTCTTGCCGCCGATCTCGATGTTGGCGGCGTTGGCATCATCGATGGCGAGTTGTACGCCGTTGCGGATGTCGACCCCGATATGCGCCTGGGGTCCGGTCAGCGGCGAGGCCGAGCCGATCTTGACGGTCAGTGCCTGCGGCGCGGCGGGGGCCGCGGCTTTAGGTGCGGGTTGTGGCGCTTCCTTGCCGCAGGCGGCCAGCAATGCAGCGGCAATCAAGGCTGTCACCAAGGAATTGGAAAATTTGTTTTGCATGAGGACTCCGTGTGTGGATTCGGTGGTGCGAATGTCCTGCAATTTCATGGCCGGGCAATCCGCGTTTAACTCTTTGTTACTGAAAGGGAATTTGCCGATTATCGGCGCTGCTCCACCCGATGTCAATTTGGTAGCAGCAGTAATGAAAAAGCCGGCAACAGCCGGCTTTTCGTGAAACAGGGTGGCGGAACGATTACTGCGCCAGAATCCAGCGCGTCAGCGTCTTGATGTCGTCATCCTTGACGTGGGCATTCGCCGGCATCGGGATCGTGCCCCAGGTGCCGGTACCGCCAGCCTTGATTTTCTGTGCGAGCTTGGCTTCCGCGCCCTTGTCGCTTTTGTACTTGGCGGCGATTTCCTTGAAGCCGGGGCCGATTACTTTTTTGTCTACCGCGTGGCAGGTCAGGCAGCCACTGGATTGAGCGAGCTTGTCCGAAGCATAACCATTACCTGCTGCAATCAGGCCGAAGGCGGCCAAGGTGACCCAAACCAGTTTCATAACTGCTCCTTGAATGAAGGGGGAAATAACAATGGGGCGGGATTGTAGCGGATGTAGGCCAATGGCCCAAATGCAACGAGCCTGCCATTAATCAACGCACGACAATCCGGTGGGTGGACCGGCATGACGTCGGACATTGATAAGTTCATGTATTTATTTGTTAATTCGCCGAACTTTGCTGGCCGCACAGGATTTGTGGTTCCATCCTTCACAGGCAGTACCGGCATGCGCAGTCATCGTCAGCGCCATGTGCCGGAAAACCGGACGCCGTTAATTTATACAGGGGAGAGAAATGAAGATCGATACCATCGCCGTCCATGGCGGTTATACGCCCGATCCCACGACTAAGGCCGTCGCTGTTCCGGTCTATCAGACCACGTCGTATGCCTTCGACAGTACCCAGCATGGCGCCGACCTGTTCGATCTCAAGGTGCAGGGCAACATCTATACCCGCATCATGAATCCGACTACGGATGTTCTGGAAAAGCGCGTTGCCGAACTCGAAGGCGGGATTGCTGGGCTGGGGCTGGCATCGGGCATGGCGGCAATCACCTACGCCATCATGACGATCGCGGAAGCGGGCGACAACATCGTGACGTCCACCGCACTGTATGGCGGGACTTATAACCTGTTTGCGCATACCTTCCCGCAGTACGGCATCGAAGTGCGCTTCGCCGACTATCGCGAGCCAAAAGCCTGGGAAAAACTGATTGACGCCAAAACCAAGGCGGTTTTTTGCGAATCCGTAGGAAACCCGCTGGGTAACGTGGTGGACTTCGGCGAACTGGCCAAAATTGCGCATGCCCGCGGCGTGCCGGTGATCGTCGACAATACCGTGCCCACTCCCTATCTGTGCCGCCCTTTCGAGCATGGTGCCGATATCGTTGTGCACTCACTGACCAAATATCTGGGCGGCCACGGCAATTCCATCGGCGGCGTGATCGTCGATTCCGGCAGTTTCCCGTGGGCTGAACACAAACAAAAATTCCGCCGGCTGAATGAACCGGATGTTTCATACCATGGGGTCGTTTATACGGAAGCGCTTGGTGCTGCAGCGTATATCGGCCGCGCGCGCGTGGTTCCGCTGCGCAACATGGGTGCTGCGCTCTCGCCGTTCAATGCCTTCCTGATATTACAGGGCATAGAGACCTTGGCCGTGCGCATGGACCGCATTTGCGCGAACGCGCTTGCCGTGGCGAAACATCTGCAGAAGCATCCCAAAGTCGGCTGGGTTCGTTATGCCGGATTGCCTGATCACAAAGACAAGCCACTGGTAGACAAGTACATGGGCGGACGTGCGTCCGGCATCCTCAGCTTCGGCATCAAGGGCGGCAGTGCGGGTGGCGCGCGCTTTATCGATGCGTTGAAACTGGTCACCCGGCTGGTGAATATCGGGGATGCGAAGTCACTTGCCTGTCATCCGGCTACCACCACCCACCGGCAACTGAGCCCGAAAGAGATGGAAAGTGCCGGTGTCAGCGAAGACATGGTGCGGCTGTCGATCGGCATTGAGCATGTCGACGACATCATTGCCGACCTTGAACAGGCTTTGGCTGCTGCCTAGGCTGCCGCAAGCTGGAAGATCAGCAACGCCACTGAAGTGATCAATCCCGCCCAGGGTATCCAGGGAGCATAAACCCGTACCCCTTCGGGGGCGGGATGGTGTTTCTTGATGCGTATGAGTGCCAGATTGACCAGCGCAAATACGCCCAGCAGGACTCCGCTGGTGATCTTGGCCAGCGCCACCAGCGGCAGCGCCAGCGCCAGCAGCAGCACCAGCAATGCGGTAACGATTGTCGCGATGACGGGTGTTCCGGTACGTTTTCCGATCTGGGCGAAGGGGCGGGGGATCCACTGTGCCGCTGCCATGCCATACAACACGCGCGCGGCCATGATGATCTGCACCAGCGCACCATTGATTACGGCGAACAGGCTGATGATGCCGAGCATTTCCGGGTGTTTGCCGCCGGACTCCTGATAAACGAGCGCAAGCGGTGCCGAGCTTGCAGTCAATACTGACGGCGGGAGTGACAGCACTGCGACCAGTGAAATGAGTATGTACAGGGCCGTAGCCAGCCCTAAAGCGATGAGGATCGCGCGTGGCAGGTTGTTGACCGGGTCGTGTACCTCTTCGGCGACATTGACCATGTCCTCGAATCCGATGAATGCAAAAAAAGCCAGGAAAGCGCCGAGCATCACGCTGGACCAGGCTGCCGTTTCAGCCATCGGGAGCAGCTCGGGCCAGCGTTCCGGCAGGGCACCCAGGCTCGGCCAGGCAACCCCAAGCACCATGAGCAGACCGACCAGTTCGATGCCGGTGGCTGCTGCTGCTGCCCATGCAGATTCGCGCATTCCCCAGATGGCGATCCCACCGAGGACAATTACAGTGCCGGCAACGACCGGTGTAGCTGGCACCGCGACGAACAGGTTCAGATAGCCGACGAATCCGCGGGTAATGGTCGCTGCCGATACGCAACCCGCTGCGACGATGGCCAGTCCGACCAGTAACGAAAGTGCCCGTATATGCAAACCTTCATCGACGTAGACAACTTCACCCCCGGCCAAGGGATGGCGGGCACTCAACTCGGCGTAGGAAAATCCGGTAAATCCCGCAACGATTGCAGCGATGATGAACGCCACAGGCGTGTAGAGACCGGCAACGCCTGCTATCTTGCCGACCAGCACATAAATGCCCGCGCCTAGTATGGTGCCGAGTCCGTAGAAGGTGATCAGCGGCAGGGACAGTACGCGGCGCAATTGAGGCCGCACGAGGTCCGTGTCGGTTTTATCTTCGCGTCGTGGCCCGACTGCCAAACGTCAACCCGCAGGGCGTGCAGCAAGCAGGCTGCAGATCTGGCGGACCAGCAGACCCGGATTGAAGGGCTTGGTCATCACCAGCTGCGCACCGGCAGCCATGCACTGTTGTTCAAAATCCCGGCCATGATTGGCCGTAAGAAAAATCACCGGCACGGAAATGAGCGATTTTTGCTTGCGCATCCAGCGCAACACCGTCAATCCGTCGGCCACCGGCATGTTGCCGTCGAGAACTACCAGGTCATAGGGTTGCCGGGACAGTTCGGTCATGGCTTCACCGCCGTCGGCACAGGCATGTACCCCGGCATTGCGCATGTTTTTCAGGTAGAACGAAACGATGCGCGCGATGTCGGGGTTGTCCTCTGCCATGAGGATGCGAATGCCGGCTGAGGCAGCCGTGTCGTTCATCTTTACCGCTCAGTCTGTGACCGCACCCTTGCTGGCAGTCGATACCAGGCGCGCGAACTTGGCCAGTGCGCCGCGCGTATAGCGGGGCTTGGGCTGTTTCCATTTCTTTTTGCGTGCAGCCAGTTCTTTCGCGGTGATGTTCAACTGGATCAGCCGCTTGTGCGCATCGATGGTGATCGAGTCGCCCTCCTTCACCAGCGCAATCGGACCGCCTTCGAAGGCTTCCGGCGCGACATGGCCGACGACCATGCCCCAGGTGCCGCCGGAGAAGCGGCCGTCGGTGATCAGGCCCACCGATTCACCGAGGCCCTGGCCGATCAGCGCACCGGTGGGTGCGAGCATTTCCTGCATGCCCGGCCCGCCTTTCGGACCCTCGTAGCGGATCACCACCACGTCGCCGGCCTTGATCTTCTTCGCCATGATCGCTTTCATGCTGGCGACTTCGGAGTCGAACACCCGCGCCGGGCCGGTGATCTTCGGCGATTTCAGCCCGGTGATCTTGGCCACGCAGCCCTCGGGCGCGAGGTTGCCCTTGAGGATGGCGAGATGGCCGTGGTTGTAGAGCGGATTCGACCACGGACGGATCACGTCCTGGTCGGCGCGCGGCACATCCGGCACGTTTTTCAGTTCCTGCGCCAGTGTGCGTCCGGTGATGGTCAGGCAATCGCCGTGGACCAGGCCCTGCTTGAGCAGCATTTTCAGCACCTGCGGCACGCCGCCGGCGCGGTGGAAATCCACCGCGACATAACGTCCCGAGGGTTTCAAGTCGCACAGCACCGGCACCTTGCGGCGCACGCGCTCGAAATCGTCGATCGTCCATTTCACCTGCGCCGCGTGGGCGATGGCGAGGTAATGCAGCACGGCGTTGGTGGAGCCGCCGGTGGCCATGATCAGCGCCACCGCGTTCTCGATCGACTTGCGGGTGACGATGTCGCGCGGCTTGATGTCCTGTTTGATCGCGTTGACCAGCACGCGTGCCGACTCTGCGGCGGAATCGGCCTTCTCGGGATCGGGCGATGCCATCTGCGAGGAGCCAAGCACGCTCATGCCCAGTGCTTCGAACGAAGACGACATGGTGTTGGCGGTGAACATGCCGCCGCAGGCGCCGACCGAAGGACAGGCATGCTTTTCGATGCCGATGAAATCCTCCTCGTTCATTTTGCCCGCGGTATAGGCGCCGACGGCCTCGAAGGCGCTGACCACGGTAAGGTCCTGGCCCTTCCATTTGCCGGGCTTGATGGTGCCGGCATAGACATAGATGCCGGGCACGTTCATGCGCAGCATCGCGATCATTCCGCCGGGCATGTTTTTGTCACAGCCGCCGCACACCAGCACGCCGTCCATGGCCTGGCCGTTGACCGAGGTTTCGATGCAGTCGGCGATGACTTCGCGCGACACCAGAGAGTATTTCATTGCCTCGGTGCCCATGCCGATACCGTCGGTGATGGTGGGGACGCCGAACACCTGAGGCATCGCTCCCGAGGATTTCAGTGCTGCAATCGCTCGATCGACCAGCGGCTGGATGCCGGCATTGCAGGGGTTCATCGTCGAGTGGCCGTTGGCAACTCCGACAATGGGTTTGACGAAATCGCCGTCGCCGAAGCCGACCGCGCGCAGCATCGCTCGATTCGGCGCGCGTGCGACGCCGGCGGTGATCAGTTGGCTGCGTTTGTTGAGAGGCATGGTTGTTCTCCGGAACGAATTTGCGGGGCGGGTGAGCAGGGCGAAGGGTGATCCTGCGGGACACGTATAATGCGAACCTCATTTTATCGCATCCTCCGGAATTTCCCATGCTCGTCCACCCGCAGTTTGATCCCGTAGCCCTGCAGATCGGACCAGTGGCGCTGCGCTGGTACGGACTGATGTACCTGCTGGGGTTTGCGCTGATCTGGGTGCTCGGGCGCTATCGCATCGACCGCCAGCCGGGAACGGTATGGACGCGAACCGACCTCGATGACGCACTGTTCTACGGCATTCTCGGCACCATCATCGGCGGCCGGCTGGGTTACGTGCTGTTCTACAAACTGGGCGACTACCTCGCAGCGCCATGGAAGGTGTTCTACGTCTGGGAAGGCGGCATGTCGTTTCATGGTGGCTTCCTTGGCGTGGTGATCGCGATGATCTGGTTCGCGCGCACCCGCCGCCAGGACTGGCTGCGCATCACCGACTTCATCGCGCCGCTGGTTCCGCTCGGGCTGGCGGCCGGGCGCATGGGCAACTTCATCAACGCCGAGCTGTGGGGGCGTCCCGCCGATGTGCCGTGGGCGATGGTATTTCCCCATGTCGACCGCGTTCCGCGCCATCCGTCGCAGCTCTACGAATTCGCGCTGGAAGGCCTCGCGCTGTTTGCCATTCTGTGGCTGTTTACCCGTGCTCCGCGGCCGCGGGGCGCCGCGTCGGCGCTGTTCCTGATCGGCTATGGCGTGTTCCGCTTCGGTGTCGAGTACACCCGTGAGCCCGATGGCTTTCTCGGACTGCTGGCGCTGGGCCTGAGCATGGGGCAATGGCTGTCATTGCCGATGGTGGTCGCAGGCGCGGGTTTGCTCGCCTGGTCGCTGACCCGGCGCAGTTGATCGAAAGTTAATTCAGTTTTCTCGGATCGGCGGGCGGGGCCGCGGCAACCGGGCGTCGGGCGGCGCGGCGATCCAGCAGGCGCTGAAAATTGTTCAGCGACAGAAGGTGGATGTAGGCGTGGGCCAGCATGCCGTTGTTCGCCAGCTCTTTCAGCGTGTCGGCCGGCAAGGCGTGCAGCTTTGATTCGGAAATGCGCTGCATCCCGGTCAGCGTGATGGGCGGTTCCCCCGCAGGCGCTGCCTGCGCTGCAAAGGGTTCCAGCAAGTGCAGTTCCTGGAACCGCCTGCACATCTGCTCGGTGCGGGCGAGATCGGCCTCGAACTCGAACAGCAGCTTGAGCCGGTTCTCCCAAATCGGCAGTGGATTGCCCTTTTCGTCGTAGAGTTGCTCGCCTTTGGGTTTCAGCGCGCGCTTCTCGACACAGGCGACGCGTTCGGCCTGTTCCTGGCCGTCAACCGTGACGCGGGTCATGCAGAACGGGTAGCGACGGACATAAGCCGGGATATAGACCTGCGCGTCCCAGGTGTCATCCCTGGTCACGAACAGGTTCTGCTGCGGCTCAAGCCCGAGTATGGCCATGGCGACAAAACTTTTTCCGCCGTCGCCGGAAATGAAGGTGATCGGAAAGTCGTGCACAGAAGGCGCGAACTCGGTAAATGACAGGGGCATCGCGGTCAGGTTGCGGAACAGCACCGGCAATTTGCGCGCTTCGGGCAAAAGTACCCGGTGCGTTTTCGCCAGGGGCACGATTTCCTGGTATCCGTAAGGGGGCTTGATTTCCAAGGGGGCATCCTCCAGCAGGGAGTGGATGATTATAGACCCCCGATTTCCGTTGCCTCGCGGATTTGCCGGTGACCTGCCAAGCGGGTAAAATCCGCCGCTCTTTTCCGGGGTGGTAGCTCAGCTGGGAGAGCGTCGCGTTCGCAATGCGAAGGTCGGGAGTTCGATCCTCCTCCACTCCACCAAGTCAAAAAAACCGCCTGCGGGCGGTTTTTTCCATTGTCGACAAGCTTCGCACCCGGAATTGTCCCCGGATGCCGCTTTTTCTGCTGCGGAATGTTCTCAGGCATGGCCGAGCAACGCGCAATTCGGTAAGCTCTGGCGTAAATCTGCGTGCCGGGGCAGCAACCTCGAACAACAACAGTCCCGATTTCCAACGAAATTCCATCGAGCGACATTGACATGCCCACCTTTTTCTCCAGATTGATGCCACGCGAGGGCCGCTTTTTCGATTTTTTCAACGCCCATGCCGAACATATCGTCGAAGGCAGCCATGAGCTGGTCGGACTGATGACCAATCTCGGCAATGCGGAAGAACATACGCGACGTATTGACGAGGCCGAGCGGGCGGCAGACAAGGTCACGCACGACACCATTGCCGTACTGCACAGCACGTTTATCACGCCGATCGACCGTGACCAGATCCATCAACTGATCACCCGCATGGACGACATCCTCGACCTGATCCAGGACGTGGCCGAATCGCTGGCGCTGTACGATATCCACAAGGTTACGCCAGAGGCAGAGCAGTTGGCGAAAATCTGCCAGATGTCCTGCGAGCGGGTGAAGACCGCCGTGGGGCTGCTGGCAAACCTGGGCGAACCGCAGGCGATCATGAAGACCTGCGAGGAAATCGACCGTCTCGAATCTGACGGTGACCGCGTGTTGCGCTCGGCAATGTCGCGGCTGTTCCGCGACGAAACGGACCTGAAGCAGGTGTTCAAGCTGCGTGCCGTTTATCTGCTGCTCGAGGAAATCACCGACCGCTGCGAGGACGTGGCGAACATTATCGAAGGTATCGTGCTGGAACATTCCTAGGCTGTAAACAATGGATCACGTCAGCATCAGCCTCGGCGTCGTCGTGTTTCTCGTGGTGATTGCGCTGCTGTTCGACTTCATGAACGGCTTCCACGATGCCGCCAATTCCATCGCCACCGTGGTGTCGACTCGGGTCTTGAAGCCCTACCAGGCCGTGGCCTGGGCCGCATTCTTCAATTTCATTGCGCTGTTCGTATTCAAGCTGAAAGTGGCCACCACCGTGGGGCAGGGTATCATCGACGGCTCGGTAGTTGATCATCACCTTATATTCGGTGCGCTGATCGGGGCCATCAGCTGGAACGTCATTACCTGGTACTACGGGCTGCCCTCGAGTTCTTCGCACGCGCTGATCGGCGGGCTTATCGGCGCCGCGGTCGCCAAGAGCGGCTTCTGGGCTTTGCAGAGCGCCGGAATCTACAAGACGCTGATCTTTATCGTGCTCTCGCCCACTCTGGGCTTTCTGCTGGCTGCCCTGCTGATGATCGCGGTATCGTGGATATGCAGGCGCGCAACCCCGTCCAGGGTGGATCGCTGGTTCCGCCGCCTGCAGCTGGTGTCTGCAGCGCTCTACAGCCTCGGTCACGGTGGCAACGATGCGCAGAAAACCATAGGCATCATCCTGATGCTGCTGATTGCCGCCGGGCTTACCGGACCAAAGGATCCGATCCCGCTGTGGGTGATCATATCCTGTTACGTCACCATCGCCCTGGGCACGCTGTTCGGCGGCTGGCGCATCGTCAAGACCATGGGCCAGAAAATCACCAAGCTTAAGCCGGTTGGCGGTTTCTGCGCGGAGACCGGCGGCGCGATGACCCTGTTTCTCGCCACCGGCCTTGGCATTCCGGTATCGACCACCCACACCATCACCGGATCCATCGTCGGCGTGGGTTCGACCCAGTCGGTTTCGGCGGTGCGCTGGGGTGTCGCCGGCAATATCGTGATGGCCTGGATACTCACCATTCCGTGTTCCGCATTCATCGCCGCCATCGCCTGGTGGATCAGCCTGGATCTGTTCCCCTGAGCTGCGCGCACCGCCGCGTTGAATTCCGGCGCCGGGCCGTTCATCATTAGGCATCGTCACATGATGCCGGAGCCACGATGAGCAAGACCGCAATCCACACCGAAGCCGCACCCAAGGCCATAGGCACCTATTCGCAGGCCGTGCGCTGCGGCGATACCGTTTATCTTGCCGGTCAGATCGGGCTCGATCCGGCGACGATGCAGATGGTCGAGGGCATCGACGCACAGATCCATCGCGTGTTCAAGAACCTGCAGGCGGTCGCCGCTGCCGCTGGTGGCAGCATGGATGATTTCGCCAAGGTGCAGGTCTACCTCACCGATCTCGGTCATTTCGCCAGGGTCAACGAAATCATGGCTACGTATTTTCAGCAGCCCTATCCGGCGCGCGCCGCGATCGGAGTGGCCAGTCTGCCGCGCAACGCGCTGGTGGAAGTCGACGCGATCATGTATCTGCGGTGACGGAACGCCGGATGCGCGGCGAGGCGGCAACTGCACTGCCCGGCGTCAGCAACGCCATCGCCGAAAAGCTCGGCAAGCTCGGCATCCGCCGCCGTTTCGATCTCGTATTGCATCTGCCGCTGCGCTACGACGATGAAACAAAACTGTGCCCGATCCGCGAGGCGCTGCCGGGCCCCGAAATGCTTGTTCAGGGTACAGTCACCGATTGCGACATCAAGTACCGGCCCAAGCGCCAACTGGTATGCCGCGTTGAGGATGACAGCGGTGCGCTGACGCTGCGGTTTCTCAATTTCTATCCCAGTCAGATCAAGCAGTTGGCCCCCGGCACCCTCGTTCGCGCTTTCGGCAGCGTAAGACTGGGCGGGCTCGGCGCCGAGATGGTTCATCCGCGCTACCGCATCGTCCACGCCGACACGCCGGTGTCGCGTGCGCTGACGCCGATCTATCCGACGACGGCCGGAGTCGGTCAGGACGCGCTGCGGCGGTTGATCGCCCGTCTGCTGGTGGAAGAGACGCTGGAAGAAACCTTGCCGACTGAACTGCTGGAGTCACTGGGTCTGCCGGTCTTCGGCGAAGCCGTAAAACTGCTGCACAACCCGCCACCGGACATCGCACAGGCTACGCTGCAGGGGCGCACCCATCCGGCATGGCGGCGCATGAAATTCGATGAACTGCTGGCGCAGCAGTTGTCGATGCGCGTGCACTATCGGCGTCGTCGTGCCGCCGGTGCGCCACCGCTGAAAGTGCGCGGCAAGCTGGTCAATAAACTGATGTCCCAGCTGCCGTTCAAACTGACTCGGGCCCAGAACGCAGTGCTGGCACAGATCCGCGCAGATCTCGCGCAGTCGCATCCGATGCAGCGCCTGCTCCAGGGCGATGTCGGCAGCGGCAAGACCGTGGTTGCGGCGCTGGCGGCACTGCAGTGTGTTGAGAACGGCTATCAGGCGGCGGTGATGGCGCCGACCGAAATCCTCGCCGAGCAGCACTACCGCAAGTTTTCCGAATGGCTCAGCCCGCTCGATGTCCGGGTTGCGTGGATCTCTGGCGGAACTAAAAAAAGTGATAAAAAACAATGGCTTGATGACATCAAGCAAGGGCGTGCCGCGATTGCCGTCGGCACCCATGCGTTGTTCGAGGACGAGGTCGAATTCAGCCGGCTGGGCCTGGCGATCATCGACGAGCAGCACCGTTTCGGTGTGCATCAGCGGCTTGCGCTGCGCAGCAAGGGCATGCGCTCAAACAAGGGCGGGCAACCCCATCAGCTGATGATGAGCGCAACGCCGATTCCGCGCACGCTGGCGATGAGTTATTACGCCGATCTCGACGTCTCGGTGATCGACGAAATGCCGCCGGGACGCACGCCGGTGGCGACGCGGCTGGTAGCGGAGGAGCGGCGGGACGAAGTGATCCAGCGCGTGCGCGATGCCTGCATGGCCGGACGCCAGGCCTACTGGGTGTGCCCGCTGATCGAGGAATCCGAAAAACTCCAGTTGCAGACCGCGCTCGATACCCACGCCCATCTGCAGCAGACCTTTCCCGAACTGAAGGTCGGACTGGTGCACGGTCGCCTCAAGTCGCCCGAGAAGCAGCAAGTGATGGACGCGTTCCAGCGCGGTGAAATCCAGTTGCTGGTGGCGACCACCGTGATCGAGGTCGGTGTCGACGTGCCCAATGCTTCGCTGATGGTGATCGAACATGCCGAGCGTATGGGACTGTCGCAGATGCACCAGCTGCGCGGTCGGGTAGGGCGCGGCGCCACCGAAAGCGTGTGCGTACTGCTCTACCAGAATCCGCTGACGCAGACTGCGCGGGAGCGGCTGAAAATAATTTTCGAAAACACTGATGGTTTCGAGATCGCGCGCCGCGACCTCGACCTGCGCGGGCCCGGTGAGTTGCTGGGGGCGCGGCAGAGCGGCGTGCCGATGCTGCGCTTCGCCGATTTGACCACGGACCTTGACCTGCTCGATGCGGCGCGTGACGCGGCGGGGCCGCTGCTGCAGGAAAATCCCGATGCGGCGCGCGCGCATCTGCAGCGCTGGCTGGGCGGGCGCAGCGAATTGCTCAAGGTCTGAGACAGCGTTGACGTCGCGGTTGATGCCATAATTCCGTATTCATTCAGTCCGTCCATCGTGAATTCCCGTTTCCGAGATTCTTCCTGGTGCGTGACACCGGTTGCTGCCGGGGCACTGCGCCGCTGGTTGACCGACCGCGGTTCGCTGACCGCGCGGTTGGAGCGGCACGCCGGGTCGGTCAAGGTGCGCGTGCTGTTCCAGGGGTTGCGCCGCGCCAACCGCGACGAATCATTCCTGTTCGAAGGGCGGGTTGCGCGTGTACTGGTGCGGGAAGTGTTGCTGATGAAGGGGGCGACGCCGCTGGTGTTTGCGCACACGGTGCTGGATCCACATGCGCTGCGCGGAGCCTGGCGCCGCATCACCGGACTCGGCACGCGGCCGCTGGGGGCGGCACTGTTCGCAGATCCGCGCGTGGCGCGCTTTCCGTTGCGTCAGAAGAAACTTCCGCGTACGCATGAACTGCACCGCCGCGCGGCAGCACAGCTGAAAAAACAGCCGCAAACGTTGTGGGCGCGACGCTCGATTTTCGCCGTCGGCAAATCGCCTATACTCGTCAGCGAAGTGTTCCTGCCCGCGATACACAGACTGTAATGTCCGCCCTGACGCTCAAACAACGACTGGATGCCTACGAAAAACTGATGCGGCTGGACAAGCCCATCGGCATCCTGCTGCTGCTGTGGCCGACACTGTGGGGCATGTGGTTTGCCGCAGGGGGCATCCCGCCGCCCACCGTGCTGCTGATTTTTCTCACCGGCACCGTACTGATGCGCTCGGCGGGCTGTGTGATCAACGATTACGCCGACCGCAACTTTGATCCGCATGTCGAGCGCACCAAGGACCGGCCCATTGCCGCCGGCGTGGTTCGCCCTGGCGAAGCGCTGGGGCTGGCCGCGGTATTGCTGCTGCTGGCGTTCGGGCTGGTGCTGTTCCTCAACCCGCTGACCATCAAGCTCGCTTTCGTCGCCGCCGCGCTGGCGATCATCTATCCGTTCGTCAAGCGGGTGTTTCCGCTGCCGCAGGCCTGGCTGGGCATTGCCTTCGGTTTCGGCATTCCGATGGCCTACGCGGCAATGTGGAAAAACGTGCCCAACGCAGCATGGGTGCTGGTCCTTGCCACCATGCTGTGGGCCATTGCCTATGACACCGAGTACGCGATGGTCGATCGCGACGACGACCTCAAGATCGGCGTCAAATCCTCGGCCATACTCTTCGGCCGCGGCGACGTGCTCGGGGTGATGCTCTTCCACGTGCTGTTCCTCGGTGTGATGACCTGGTTCGGCTGGCAGCAATTGCGCGGCGGCTACTACTACGCTGGACTGACCGCGGCCTCGCTGCTGGTGCTCTGGCAGTACCGGCTGATCCGCACCCGTACGCGCGAAGGCTGTTTCAAGGCGTTTCTGAACAACAACTGGGTTGGACTCATCATTTTTGCGGGCATAGCACTCGACTGGTGGCTGGGTCCGCAGGTGCTGGTATGAAGTACCGCGACCTGCGCGATTTCATTGCCGGGCTCGAACGCGACGGCGAACTCAAGCGCATCACCGTCGAAGTCGATCCGCGACTGGAAATAACCGAGATCTGCGACCGCGTGCTGAAAAAGGGCGGTCCGGCCCTGCTGTTCGAGAAACCCAGGGGGCACAGCATACCCGTGCTCGGCAACCTGTTCGGGACGCCGCAACGGGTGGCGCTGGGCATGGGGCGCGATTCGGTGGCGGCGCTGCGTGAACTCGGACAACTGCTGGCGCAACTGAAGGAGCCAGAGCCGCCGAAGGGGCTGAAGGATGCCTGGGACAAGCTGCCGCTGTTGCGTCAGATCATGAACATGCAGCCGAAGGAAGTCAGCAGTCCGCCGTGCCGCGAAGTGGTATGGGAGGGAGGCGACGTCGATCTTGCGCGGTTGCCGGCGCAGACCTGCTGGCCCGGCGATGTCGGCCCGCTGATTACCTGGGGGCTGACGGTGACGCGCGGTCCGCACAAGACGCGGCAGAACCTCGGCATCTACCGGCAGCAGGTCATCGGCAAAAACAAGCTGATCATGCGCTGGCTGGCACATCGCGGTGGCGCCCTCGATTACCGCGACCATTGCCTCGCCCATCCGCGCGAGCCGTTTCCAGTCGCGGTGGCGCTGGGCACGGATCCGGCGACCATTCTCGGCGCGGTGACGCCGGTACCGGACTCATTGTCCGAATACCAGTTCGCCGGCCTGCTGCGCGGCGAGAAAACCGAAATCGCGCAATGCCTGACGCATGACCTGAAAGTCCCGGCGCGCGCCGAGATCGTGCTCGAAGGATTCATCCATCCCGGCGAGACCGCGCTCGAAGGGCCGTTCGGCGACCACACCGGTTATTACAACGAGCAGGACCGGTTTCCGGTGTTCACGGTCGAGCGCATCACCATGCGCCGCGATCCGATCTATCACTCGACCTACACCGGCAAGCCGCCGGACGAGCCGGCGGTGCTCGGCGAGGCGCTCAACGAAGTATTCGTGCCGCTGCTGATGAAACAGTTTCCGGAAATCACCGATTTTCACCTGCCGCCCGAAGGCTGTTCGTACCGCATTGCCTGCGTCAGCATGAAGAAACAGTACCCGGGCCACGCCAAGCGCGTGATGTTCGGCATCTGGAGCTTCCTGCGCCAGTTCATGTACACCAAGTTCATCATCGTCACTGACGACGACGTCAACGTGCGCGACTGGAAAGAGGTTATTTGGGCGCTCACCACCCGCGTTGACCCGCGGCGCGACACGCTGATCGCCGATGCAACGCCGATCGACTACCTGGATTTCGCCAGCCCGGTCGCCGGACTCGGCTCGAAGATGGGTATCGACGCCACCAACAAGTGGCCGGCGGAAACCGGTCGCCAGTGGGGCACGCCGATCGCGATGAGCGAAGAGGTGAAGAAACGCGTCGATGCAATCTGGGCGAATCTGGGTTTGTAGTCCCGTAACTGGCCCCCGTTGAATACCGTCCTGCTGCTGAAGCTGGTGCTGGTGCCTGCGCTGATCGCTGGCGTGACGTTTGCGGGCCGGCGCTGGGGGCCGGCAGTGGCTGGCTGGCTGTCGGCGTTTCCCATCGTCGCCGGACCCATCCTCTGGTTCATCGCGCTGGAACAGGGTGTGGCATTCGCCGCGCAAGCGGCAGTCGGCACGCTGTCGGCCGTGCTGGGCATGCTCGCATTCGGGTTGAGTTACGCCTGGGCGGCGACGCGATTCTCATGGCCGCTGAGCCTGCCGCTGGCCTATGGTGGTTACGCGCTCGCGGTCGTGTTCCTCGAATGGTGGAGTGCCGGGTTGCCGGCCGCGGCGGCGGTTGTGCTGCTCGGGTTGTGGCTCGCCCCGCGTTTCTATCCGCGCATGGAGGCTGCCACTGCAACACCGGCGAGGCCGCCGCGGGACATGCTATTACGAATGCTGCTCGGTGCAGCGCTGGTATTGGGGGTGACCTGGTTTGCCGCACAGTTGGGGCCGTCATTGAGTGGCATTCTTGCCATGTTTCCGGTGATGGGCACGGTGCTGGTGCTGTTTACCCATCGTAGTGCGGGTGCGGCTGCGGCCGTCCAGTTGCTGCGCGGAATGGTGCTGGGCTTTTATTCGTTCAGCACCTTTTGTGCGGTGCTGGCCTGGACGCTGACAACCAGCAGCATCGGCATGGCTTTCCTGTGCGCGGTGGCTGCCGCGGGCTTGGTGCAGTTGCTGTCGCGACTGTGGATGAGCAAACACGGGCTCGCAGTCGTGCGGCGTGTCACGTAGCCTGCGGACAGTTGCCCGGGCAAGGCTGTAAGGCGAGACGGTTCAGTTCGACAATCAGTTATGGCTCGAAAAACCGGCAGCCAACCCTCTAAAGCCCTGCTGCAAAGGGTGCGAAGCTGCACTCTTTGCGAGACTCATTTGCCGCACGGTGTAAGGCCCGTACTGCAGTTCCATCCGGATGCGCGCATCCTGATTGCCGGACAGGCGCCGGGACGCAAGGTGCATGAGTCGGGTGTGCCTTTCGACGATGCCAGCGGCGACCGCCTGCGTTCATGGATGGGGGTTCCTCGAGAAGTTTTTTACGATGCCGCCAGGATTGCGATCCTCCCGATGGGATTCTGTTATCCCGGCACAGGATCATCCGGTGATTTGCCGCCGCGTCCGGAATGCACGCCGGCCTGGCGTAAACCCCTGCTGAATGCGTTGTCTCGACTGCAACTGACGCTGGTGATCGGAAGTTACGCGCAGGCCTGGCATCTGGGCGAAGAAGCAACCAATGTCACCAAGGCCGCTCAGGATTGGCGCGGTTACTGGCCAGAAATCATTCCATTGCCGCATCCGAGCCCGCGCAACAATATCTGGCTGAAGCGCAATCCATGGTTTGAGGAAGAATTATTGCCCCAGTTGCGCAAGCGGATTGCGCGTGTGCTGAAGTCCTGAGGCGACTAATTGCAGCCCTATTTTTTTCCTCTTCTCCGCTCCTGTCGTGTGCAGCATCCCGCGCTGTCGCGGTTGTGTACCCAGCTGAGCAGCGCATCCATCGCCGGCTGTGCGTTGTAGGCTTTGGCGTGATTGACCAGAAAGACCACGGCGACGCGGTTGCCCTGAGCGTCGAGCACGTAACCGGCGATCGAGCGCACTCCCGACAATGAACCGGTCTTGATGTGGGCCTGGCCGGCGATCTGAGCGTTCTTCAGGCGGCGGCGCATGGTGCCGTCAACCGCGGCGACCGGCAGTGAGGCCATCAGTTCCGGCATTACCGGACTGGCGTAAGCGTCGAGCAGCAGTTCGCCGAGGTGGCGCGCGCTGATGCGTTCGGCGCGCGACAGCCCGGAGCCGTTTTCCAGCACCAGTTCGGGCATCGCGAAATTCTTTTCCGCCAGCCAGCCGCGGATCGCGGCGACCGAGCTGGCAGTGGTCGCGGGTGCACCGTTGGCGCCCAGCGTCAGGAACAGTTGGCGCGCCATCACGTTGTTGGAGTACTTGTTGATGTCACGCACGATTTCCGCGAGCGATTCAGATGGCGCGCTGACCAGCAGCCGCGACTGCGGCGGTGTGGCGCCTTCGCGCACTGCGCCGGTCAGAGTGCCGCCGAGCTCCTGCCAGATCCGGGTGAACATTGCGCCGGCATAGGTGCGGTGGCCGAGCACGCTGGTGCTGTAACCCTGTTCGCCGCAGGACAGCGCGTAGGTGCCGCTGAAGGTGAGTCGCGCGCTGTCGGCGTTGCCCTGGGTTTCGGGGCGCATGCGGTTGTACCAGTCGCCGCAGGCGCCTTCCGTCAGCCGCAGCCGGTTGACGATCTCGATCTGCGGCAACGGCGGTTCGACGACGATGCGTACCGTGCGCGCCGCGGCATCCGGGATGAACTGCAGATACACGGCCTTGAAATTGAGCAGGTAGGCGCTGGGGCCGGTGTTGTAGGGCTGCGTCGGCTGGTCGTCGAAGCGCGAAGGGTCATGGGCTTCTTCTGCAAACCGGCTGCCGTCGAGCACCAGATCGCCGCGGATTTCGCGTACGCCCTGTGCGCGTAACCGGCGCAGCATCAGCCACAGGTCTTCGAGGGTGATTTTCGGATCGCCTGAGCCTTTGAGATAAAGATTGCCGTTGAGCACTTCCTGCGCACTGTCGCCGTCGCTGCGCAGTTCGGTTTTCCACACGTAGGCGGGACCCAGCAGATCGAGTGCGGCATAGGTGGTGATGATTTTCATGCTCGACGCCGGATTCAGCGCGCGGTCGGCCCCGACAGAGACCACAGGTTGCGGCGCGCCGATTTCATGCACATAGATGCCGACGGCGGATTCGGGAATGCCGCCTTGCGCCAGCGCTCGCACCACCGGTTCGGGCAGGGTGCCCTGCGCTGCAGCGGTGGCCGGCAGCAGGACGGTGATCAGGAAACAGAGGAGGAGAAGGCGCATGACGATGCTCAAAGCATAACGCTGTTGCC
>Ga0222714_10001649_pt1 | contig 24980 bp, 14 predicted proteins | sample C33_3DmetaG_FD_165048 | JGI IMG/M metagenome (GOLD analysis project Ga0222714, IMG submission 165048) | Estuarine water microbial communities from San Francisco Bay, California, United States - C33_3D | ecosystem: Environmental > Aquatic > Marine > Unclassified | place: USA: California...
AAGCACGCATACTTTCGTCGGCAAAGAGAAACCGCTGATTTTTAGGGACAATGCGGCCCAATACGCTGAATATAGCCATAAAATCATTCATATTATCGTGGATGATATGCCGTATATCCACCCCAATATCAATATTCGCGCAGGTCAGCAATGGAAAAACGAAGAATGGCAGAGAAACGCGATTGCGACAGGATTTGCGAAAGTATGCGGTGAATTATGTGAGTCAGATATTCTAATGATAACCGACTTGGATGAAATACCTGACCCGAATACATTAAGGAGTATCAAATACGGCGGCGAGGGCGAGGGCGCGGGCACGGGCGCATCGGAACTGCTTGCGAAACCCGGTATCTGTATTCTTGGAATGGATTTGTATTATTACAATTTACACGTGAAGTATACACAGAAATGTGATTGGCCGAAAATACTTACATACAAAACATACCAGGAATTGAATCAGTCGTGTAGTACGATACGAGGAATTACGAATTGCCCGCGTATCGCCGAAGGCGGCTGGCATCTCTCATATTTCGGCGATTATGAGTTTATGAAGAATAAGACGGAGAGTTGGTCGCATCAGGAATTGAATAATAGTGATACTACCGATATAGCGAATATCGCCGACCGGGTGAATCGTGGGGTTGATTTATATAATCGGTCGTATGTGTCGTTTCAGAAAATCCCAATCAAGGATAATAAATATTTACCAGTGGATTATGATAAGTATTTGACGAAGTATTATACGGAATGATTCGGCGGCGCCGGCGACGCCGCTGGATGGTGGCCCTGGATGACGTTCTTCAGGAGTTCTTTGAGTATTTTGTTTTCCATAATGATATACTGGATTTGTTCGGGGGTGAGTGCCGCTGCCTCCGCCGCTGCCTCCTCCGCTCCCGCTGCGGAACCGCACTTTTTATTATGCGTATACATCGCACTGCGAGACTTGAATTCCTTATTACATTTCGCACAGTGTAGCGTGTCCGTTGTCGTGTCCGGGGGCGGCGCCGTCGGATGATTCTCTAGATGCTTGCGTGACTTCAGATGACGCGTATAATCCTTTTTATTCCTGGTTAGAAACATACATGTTTCGCAATTGTATATTGTGTGAGGTTCACTCATTGTATATCGTATCGTATTGTATTTATCCTATTATGATAAATACTATATAAAAATTGGGGGTCATTCAATCGTATTCGGTTCCTTATCAATCGCCACATTCTTCGCCACTCTCTTAATGACCTTGGCGATGTTGCCTTCCTTTTCCCCATCGGTGGCTGTCTTGGATAGCTTCATATACCGCTCGTTCTCTCGGGTGTTGCTATTCATACAGCGCGGGTTGGCCTTCGCCCATTCGCTTACCAGCGCCACATTCTTGTGTTCCACCGCCAGGACCGCATTGACCATTTTCGGATTGTCGGGGCCGTCCCGCGCCCACTTGTCATCCTCCTTCACGTATAAGGTATCGCGCTTGACGTCGCTACAATGGACCGGGCGCTTGTATACATCCATCTTTTGGAGGTTGTCTATCAGGATGTTTGACATCCCCTTTACATAGCCCAGATTCCCGACGTTTTCCAGGTCACTCAGGTTCAGTTGAATGGAATTCACGAAATCCTTCATATTCATTGCGTCCTTACATTGCTCGTTGAGGAACACATTCATATTGAATGAGTTGTTGTTGGTGTTTGCGTTGATGGTGTTCGCGTTGATGGTGTTCGCATTGGTCGTATTGTTTGTGGTATTATTGGTTGTGTTTTGTTTATCGGATAAAAACCGTAGCATATTATTCATCATTTCCTGATTACTTTTTAATAAGGTCATAAACATCTCCTTGGTTATTATCATGTTCTCGTCGGATGATATGATATCATCCACTGGGTTGGGGGGTTGGGTGGGAGAGGTGGTAGTGCCTCGCGAAGAAGACGTCGAACATTTGGAGATATGTTTATAAATACTAGTGCGAGACTTGAATATATTGTGACAACAGTAGCACTCATAACCTTCGGCTGATTTTATGATTTGATTCGCTACACTGCCGCCGCCAAGATGCTTCTCTGTCAATATGTGACGGTCATAATCTCTCTTACACGTTGTATGAAAAACGCAAGGTTCGCATTTGTATATATATTTACGGTCCATTCTATATGGAGGTTGGATGGTATATTATACATTAGGGAAAGACATAAATTCATCTAAAGATACGCGCAGCCCTGCTTCCTCCACCGCCGTCACCGACCCTCAAAAAGTATCAGTCACACGTTTTTTCTCCTAAAAATCAGAAATAACAGCATTTCAATCACAAACCCGTTTTGGGGTATTGCGCGTTTCGTGTTTCAAAAGTCTCCAGCGCAAACGGCGTTTTGGACATGAATTGGGACGTCCCATACGGAGATACAAAATACCTCACCATCCATACCATAAGCCCCACACCCACCACACCCACCACACCATCTATGGTAATGATATGTTTTACCATCCAATACCACAGTGCCCCCCTCTCCCCAGCACCCCCCCCCGGAGGGGGGGGGGTAGTCGCACCACCTCCCAATCTATAAATATCCCATTTTTAAACGAAATATTTTCCAACGGAATCCATTCCGAACATATAATGTTAACCCTTTGAAATCAACACTTTTGAATTTGAACCGAATATTTTTGGCTGTAAAGTGTTTGGAACGTATAGGTTTGACCCTTTGGATTTGAAACTTTTGAATTTGAACCGAATATTTTCCAACGGAATCCATTCCGAACATATAGGTTTGACCCTTTGGATTTGAAACTTTTGAATTTGAACCGAATATTTTCCTGTGTTTTCCCTCCATTCCTTCGGAATCCATTCCCTTGGAATCTATCATTTTCTTTATTTCAAACGGAATATTTTCCCGGGGTTTCCTTCCATTCCTATAATTCTGAATCTCTCGGAGGGGGCGGTTTGTAATCAACCCGCGCCATTCCAGCACCCAGTTAATCGCCCCTTCAGTAAATCCCCCCTTCGGGTGATTCCAACTGCGATATCGCGATGAATTCTGGTGCCGATACCGCCGGGGTGTCGTTTTTTGTATATACGTATAATAGTATAATACTCCGTAATGTCACCACAAACAAGAAATACGCGCAATACCTCACAATACAGTAAAACGCGAAAAAAACGGCAGTCGCCGTCGCGGACTACCGCCACCGCCACCGCCACCGCCACCCCCGAAACAAAACAAGTAGTAATAAATGCGAACTATACGCCGGTAAATGACGAGAGATATATTCCGATTCCATCGTATACACCGGCAATATTGCCACAATACGCCCCCGATAGTTACGACTGTTTTTACTATAGAATACGGCAAACGGAATCCAATGATACATTTATTGCCACGGTCCGAACACGCGGAATCGGTGATACTGAAATAATTGTTGGTGGAAGTGTAAAATCATTGCCGAAAGAGTGTGTGAAAATAATAATACAGAAAAAGAGAGACGCGGGCAACGATATCGTGGAAGCCATATTTTTAGTGGATTACCGGCAACATTGTAATGAGGCAAATGACCTGAAAAGTGCGATTATACTGGCGCGCGTGGCTATAAGTTTCGCGTATACCTATTTTCTGATAGATAAATTCGTGCTGAAAGACCACAGTATGTTTTATTGTTATACACCGACGCGGACATATGAATATTCCCTCGCCGGGCGATACCTGCTGAAATACGGCGAAACCTGGTATCAGCGTAATTTGAACGCACGTATCTATCATCCCCGGACACTAGAGAGTATAAAAAAGTATTTGGATTTTATCGAAACGAAACCGGATTTCGGGATATTTCAGACGACGACACCGACGCAAGAACGTTTGAAGCAGATTTGGGCGAATACACCGAACTATCGTGAGATGGTATTGAAGATACTGGATGAGATTCAGCGAACCCCGGACCTGGACCCGGACACGAATCGGAATTGCCATTTATTATATCCGTGGTTCAATCGGATATCTGGCGAATATTTGCACGACCTGCTTTACGCGGATAATTTCATATTGAGAGACGGGTTTTTATTCATCGAAGGACTTACTGTAGAATATTTGGGAACGGATAATACACTCCACGCCGAAAATACGAGTAGGTTGAAAACCTTCATAAAAAACCATACGAATATGAAAAAGATGGGCGGAGGCGGACGCAATCCGAAACGATGGTTTGTAAAACGGGATTGAAATGATGCGATATAGCCTAACGACAATCACGAATATACACGCGACGAATATACACACGGCGAATATACACACGGCGAATATACACACGGCGAATATTATATGAATAGTATATACGTAACATCATATGCCAGCGAGGAAAAGGTCTGGTTTAGCCAGGGATAGACGAGCCTATACGTGGTCGAATGAAACACCATGGTTGCCGCCCGCGACTTACACAGTTACGTATAACGGTAATACCAACACGGGCGGTAATGGACCCACCGATGGCTCTTCGCCGTATACCGTGGGAACAACTGTAACCATTTTAGGAAATACCGGAACATTGGCCAGAACCGGCTTCACATTTTCCGGATGGAACACTGCCGCGGACGGTTCAGGAACACAGTATTCCCCAGGAAATACATTCGTGATTAGCGCAAACACCATACTTTATGCGCGATGGGTGGCCGTCCCGGCTGTATTAGCACCAACCGCGTTATTCGGCGTAGGCGGCAATCAAGCCGCGTATATTTTATTCACACAAAGCGGCGCCGTAAGCAACTACGAATACTCCACGGACAATGGCGCGACATTTCAAGCATTTAATCCCCCGCAAATCCACAGCCCGGTGGAAATCAACACACTTTCGTCGGATGAAGGTGCGACAACACGCTTAACAAATGGAACTGAATATACTGTTATATTGAAAGCAGTAAATTCGGCGGGAGGGAAAAGCAACGATTCCGTCGCCGTCACTGTAACACCAACAGTAACAAGCCTGGAATCTACAGGGCGCATCATCTACCTGGACGCGAACAATGCGAGCTCTTACTCGGGAACCGGTACGACATGGACAAACCTTGACTCCGCGGGCGCATACAGCGCAACACTGAACGGGTCACCGACATTTGACGAGACAACCACACCCGGAAATAAGTATTTTGATTTTAACCGCGCGGCAGCTACGGGTCAATTCGCCCAAATCAACCAAGCCGCCGCAATCAATCCCGTGGTAAACCAGCCTTTTACGATTCAAATATGGGCCAGAATCAATAATGTGGGAACGCAGGGAACATTGGTAAGTAAAATGTTCGATGGAACCAATGATTTTGACGGATATAATTTCATCTATTTGTCAAATAGCGCATTACAATTACATTTAAATGGGTCATCGCGTGATAATAGATTCCCAACAAGCGCCGGCGTTATAAGCAACGGATGGAGACTCTATACAGCAAACGTCCAGTTCGGAAATGGAGGAGGCAGGCAAAATAAAATATTCATCAACGGTCGCCAGGTTCTCACGGAGACAAGTACTGAAAGCGGTATTCCACGTCCCGCCCAAAATCTAACATTTCCCGCAGGATTTGGCGGGGATGGCGAATGCGACGTAGGCCAATTTTATTATTACAATACGGAATTGTCAGTCACGCAAATCATTCAAAATTATGACGCATCAAAACCTAGATATTTGTAAAACCATCCGGTTGTATATTCCATTCTGATTCCGTGGCGCTGAAGGGTATGACACATTCCATAATCAAAGTGGGTGGTATGGTTACATATATTATTAACGTAGTTTGACGCTCTTAAAATTAAATAGCGCATCTTGAACCCAACATTGTCCACCGACTGTAAATGAAACATAACCAGTACAATTTTTAGCGTTACCGGATGTAATATAAAACCTAAATTTAACAGGTATTTCATCAACTTCAACTACAATACCAATACGGGAGATGCCACCAGATGGTCGTATATCGTCCATTATTTTTTCTTGGACTTTCTTTTGAAACGAATCAGTCAAATAATAGGTTTTACCTTTATATTCAAATGTAGTGTTATCGGATTCAACTGTATTATAATAAAGTGTTTTTGGTGGTATATCTTGGCATATATCCATAAGATTGAATATTTTATAAAATTCCGGGAAAAATGTCACTTTCCTGGGCGGAGGAGCACCATATCCAGGCGGAGGCGGAGGACCGGGTGGAGGACCGGGCGGAGGACCGGGCGGAGGAGCACCATATCCAGGCGGAGGAGCACCATATCCAGGCGGAGGAGCACCGTATCCAGGAGGAGGAGCACCATATCCAGGAGGAGGAGCACCGTATCCAGGAGGAGGAGCACCATATCCAGGCGGAGGAGCACCATATCCATGCGGAGGAGCACCGGGCGGAGGACCGGGCAGAGGACGTAACAACTCTCTAATCCTCACACTTAAATCATGGTCAATAACATCAATTCTTGACTCTATACTAGGTAAAGGTGGTTTGCGCTCTTCTTCGATAAACATAAGTGAATATTCATCATACGCAGTATATTGTAATTTATTCTTTAAACTCATATCTGCGCCATATTGTTTTAATTTTATCAAAATCGTTTCTAGAGAAATTAATTTTACTATTTCTTTGGCAGGATACAGTGTTCCATCTCCAATAATTTCCTTCGCAGCTGCCACGACTCCGTGTTGTGGATATGAACCATTATGACCATTTGGAATATTTGGAAAAAACCTATTACTCAGTAATAATTCAACCATTTTAAGGTTCGGGTTGGGCGAACGACACGCAGTATATAACACAGTATTATTTACCGGTCGATAATTTACGATGTGAGTTACAACATCCGTCTGTAATAACGAACTAACCTTACTCACATTACCAGTCCGCACCTCTGTAACTAAATCATCATATGTAGTCCCGCCTCGTTGGACGATGCGTCGTTTTTTGACCACTTTTGTCTTATTATTGCGTATTCCTTTCAAAGCGCCTTTTTTATTTGAACGCGGCCTTCTTTTCGTTTTAGAAAGATTCTTACGCATCTTTCTACTACCGTGTTCACTTCTACTCCGCTTTTTATTCATTCGTCTGGCAAATATTATATATATTCTAAATATAATATTTCACTCTCACATCCCAAACTCTAACCCGAGTATAATCGCAATCATCGAAAACCAACTAAATCCGTAGTTCAACGACGCGCCGCGGATTTTGCCGTATGTTCGCGCCATAAAGGGGAGCATGATAAAAAAAAGGACCCACGATAGGAACCACCCAGTAAACGCATAGGCGGATAACCGGACGATTTCGTCGTATTTCTGGTAAAACTCGCGGAGTGAATCCATTGTCCACGAATGAAATGGATATATTGTTATATACATACTCTGCGACATTTTCATTGGCGCCCGATGATTGCCTTGAAAAACGTGTCTTCGCCGTGGAGTGAGTATTTCTTCCCGGTGCGGACATCCACGTATCCATCGGTGTCGGCGCAGTGCTGGGCGGGGAATCCGGTACACCAATACCAACCAGTTATCTTCACGACGTTATCCCGAAGAACCATTGCGTTACGGTCGTATAGTTTGGCGCGTTCCTCGCAGTCGGCGTTGTAATGGGCGATGGAATGAAGATGAGAAGGAATGTTGAGCTGGTAATTATGCCAGGAACGGATATAATGTGTGCGGTATCCAGCGGTAGCGGCGGCGGCAGGGACGGCGGTGGTAGTCGACATGGATACTACGTGACAATGATATTGAAATGTATGGATGTATTTACACATTTCAATTTTATACAATAGGTGCAGTAATAAACACTCTAAATCCAGCTTCCACCACTACGCGGTTGAGCGCGGGTATCCATCGTTCCGCGCAATCCTCCGCCTCCGGCTCCCCCTCCGCCCAGACGCGAATACTCGGGTTGTTGAGGCGGAGCGCGGTAAGCAGCCTGGGCCGCAAACTGGGGAGGGGTTCCAACCGGCGCATATTGCTGCGGGGATGGCATAGTCTGTCCGCGCTGCGACCCGGGCACACCACCCGCGCCCCCCATCGCGCCGTAACCACCGCCACCACCCGAGCCCCCCATTCCAGACATCCCACCGCCACCCCCCACCACCGTATTCTGTTGCTGTTGCTGATTCTGGATCTCCGATTGCCTCTTCTGCTGTAATTGCTCCATTGAAACACTCCCCACTTTATCCGGCGAATACGTATCAGGCGGCGTATCTATTTTATCCACGAGGTCAATCGTCGCATAGTTATACAGCTGCCGCATTCCGCCGTTCCCCTTCGCAGACAACTCGTCGGCACTCTGGTCCAGAAAACTGTAATTGTCCGATGCGACGCCGAATCCGCTACCCATACTCTCACGCCCCAACGCAAAGGCATTCGGCTCGCCGTTGAAGCCGGTGGCCTGGTCGTTCAGTGCGACATTTTTAGGCTGAAAATGCTGGAGGATTTGCTCGCCGTATAGGACCTGGTGGCCCTTATTCAGGAGCAGTAATGCGGGGACGCGGTTTACTTGAGGGGGCAACAATACTTTTTCGCCCGTCTCCGTGAGAATGTGAACCGCACCGGTGCTGGATTTAACGCGTCGGTCGATACAAAGAAAATGGATATCATTACTGACTTGCGATTTAGAAAGCGCCGTCAATACGGCTTTGGATTTATCACAGTGCGTACTGTAGTAAATGATTGATGACATTGTGTCTTTTATTACTAAATAAACGATAAAACTTTATGTGAGTTTTGACGCGCGTTCCTATAAAAAATTGATTACAAATCAATAGTTTATAACGATATAATATATAAACGTATCCATCGTTTACTACCTAGCACAAATCCAATAATGTCATCCGCGTCTTCTGCCGCCGCTTCCGCGCCTTTCCATTCCGCTACCGCGTCAAGCAAATACATCCCAAGAATCGTTTCACGAACGGACGAACGGGGTGAACTCAGATTCACCATCGACAAAATCAATGTCTCACTGGCCAACGCTTTACGTCGTATAATATTGTCAGACGTCCCGACTCTTGTATTCCGAACCGCACCTCACGCGGAATCAAAATCAAGTATCACCGTAAATACGTCTCGAATTCACAATCAAATTCTGAACCAACGTCTCAGTTGTATTCCCATTCACGTAAGCGACACTACTTTCAATTACGGCGAGTACGCCGTTGAAATCGACGTTGTCGCCGACGGCAACGAAATTCGCTATATCACAACGAAAGACTTCAAACTCAAAAACAAGACCACGGGCAAATACCTGACCGACGTCAAATGTCACGAAATATTCCCCCCCAATCCAATCAGCGGCGATTTCATCGAGTTCGCCCGCCTCCTCCCGAAGATGTCGGAATACTCGGAAGGCGAGCAACTCACAATGACTTGTGACCTGGATATTGCAACTGCAAAAGAAGACGGTGCTTTCAACGTCGTCTGTACCTGCGCCTACCAAATGACGATGGACGCCGCCAAGGTCGACGAGGCGTGGCGCATCAAGGAAGCCGAACTGGTGAAGGAAGGTGTCGCCACCATCGGCAGCGACGAAATGAAAGCCCAGCGCAAGAACTGGTCGCTCCTGGACGCACAACGACACACAAAAGACGACAGTTTCGATTTCGTCGTGGAGACGGTGGGGGTCTTCACCAACGCGGAAATCGTCCACAAGGCCGCGCAGATTATGATTAATAAGTGTATGAAGTTCATCCGCGATATCGAAAGCGGGGAGAATCATATTATACCGACGGTAAGCACGATTCAGAATGGCTTTGATATTGAATTGAAGGGGGAGGATTATACCTTGGGAAAGGTCCTGGAGTTCTTCCTACACGACAAGCATTACGCGGAGGACCAGACGGTGACCTACTGCTCGTTTCGCAAAATTCACCCACATAATCCCGATAGTATGATACGTGTGGGGTTTGCGGAGACTGTTGGCGTAGATGAGAACATCGTGGCGCAGTATATCACGACATGCGCGCGGGATGCGATTGTGGTGTTTGAACACATTCGTGACCAGTTCAGGGAGTATTAGACCGACGGGCATTTCAAACCAGCACTCAATCTATATAAAAAATTGATTAGTTTTAATACACATAATCCAACATATAAAAATGAAGTTTCCAATTACTCGTGAAAGCCTTCAAGCATTTGATTACGCTAAAGACCAGGAGGAGTTAAATGAGGAAGAAATTCAGAAAAGGCTTACGCTCATACTAGACGGGCTCTGTAAGGAATTTAAGCAGGCTATGCCCTCAAATTCTAAAGAAAAGAAGTTCGTATGGCGTGGACTTAACAATATTACAATGATGAATTATCAAGATAGAACTTCATCAAAGAAGGATTATATTCCTATCTTTATTGATAAAGTAAAAGAAGTCTTTATTGGTTGCGATATTATAATTGACCCATTGAAGACATATCTTATTATTGATTGGTCTTAGTGCCGGTTTGAAATGCCCACCGGTCTGAACGAAGCCGAACGAAGCCGAGCCGAACGAAGCAGCGCTGACCGAGGAGTAATTATAATACACATTTTTTATAGACAAATAATATATAACATAATATAACGAGAATATATTATGTCAGGTAAAGAACCAAAAAAAGACTCGGAATGGGTTCAACATGTTAAAAAATACGCAGAAGAACATGGAATATCTTACGCAAAAGCTTTGACCGCATCAAAACCGTCATATGTGAAACCGGACCTTGTGCCAAAACTCGTATCGGCGCCAGGAAGACCCAAGACACAAAAACAGAATAAACAATCGCATCCAGATAAAAAGACGCGCAAAACGCCGAAGAAAGCTGAAGTCTCCCCGCCGCCGCCACCGGTCGTTCTCGTGGAAACGCACGAACCCGACTTACTTTCCATTGCGCGAATAATAAAAAATAAAGTGTGTAAGGGAAAATTAGATACAACGCAAAATAATTTGAGAGAAGCACAAAACACACACACCAAGCAAATAAAAGAATGCGAAGATATCCTATACGGCGATTTCGTTAAGAATTATTTTAAAGGCCTTGAAACAAATAATTTGACACATGAGGGCCTTTTGAACGGCCTTCAACGGTTTTACAAAGATAGTAAAAAAAGTAACCTGGATAATATTCTCACAATGGACGATTTTATTCATCTTTTTTCACAAAAAACAATGGTTTCAGGCGCAAATTACAAAAGACAGCATATATTCGAGGCACTATGTCGTTTACTATTACTGTTTAATTATGACCGTAATATGTTCGGAACCCATAAAGAGTTTTATACTTCTCTCGAAGAATTTAGCGTCAAACCGACGACCACGTCGCCAAAAGAAATACTTAAAACACCCGTGAATGTAAGTTCAAAAGCGGGGATTGTTGATATTTTTTTCAGAACAGACAATGTCGCAATAAAGGACCCGGCACAACTGCCAGTTGAGGACGATACTAGTGCGACGACGAACGAATGGGCGTGTGAATGTATCAACACAATTTCAAAACCAAAGACCCCTTCTAAAAAATACAACTATATTATGATACAAAACAAATACTACGAGGTTGAAAAGTCGAATATAAGCCATTATGATGTTACGCGAATCCACACACTTTCTAGTAAATACCAAGAACACGATAAAATATTTGATGACGGAGAAGCCAAAATCGTGCTAATGGTAAATAACGAAGACGCGGTTTCATCCAATTTAATGCGCGCAAAGCAACAATATCAGGGGCTTTTAGCAGAGGGCGACAAAGGGATTATCGGCGTAAAACGATTGAACGAGTGGTTTGAAAATATACTATTTGATTTATTAGAGACGGACAATTTTGAAGATTTCAAAAAACGGGTAGGAATCAAAGCCGCCGCGACGAAGCCCTTATTACAAACGCGTTTTCATCAAAAATTCATCATCGACTGTACCGAACAATATATACAGGGCGACGTTTCAAAGTTTATCTGGGGCGCGGTTCCGCGAAGTGGAAAATCATATATGATTGGCGGGTTGATAAGCAAACGGTGGACGAATCCGGAGAATCAAAAAAACGATATCGTGATTATATTGGGCGCAAAAACCGAGACCGAGTCGCAATTCGTGAAGATGTTTGACGACCACGAAGATTTTTCACATTATAATATTTTTATTGGAAGTGACGATAAACCAGGGAGGCAGCGTAAACAGGACCCCGAAAAACCGACCATTTATTTATTCAGTCAGGAATATCTGAAAATGAAATGTGTATGGCCGGGTGGAGACGACCCGGAAAGTCTAACATTATCGAATTTCAACGAAGGCACCCCCGCCGGCGCGCGTCTAAAATCCCGTTTCGAAAATAAGCACATTGACCTGTATTTTGACGAGATCCATAAAGGCGGTAGCACCGATAATTCGCAAAGTGTTATTTACACGTTCAAAAACAATAATGTTACTATCAATATCTTTGTCATGGTGACTGCGACATTTGCGAAACCATTGTCCAAGTATAGAGACCTTAATTTTATCGGTAAAAATGACGCTAAACCCGACATTGAAAAGATTGAATGGAGCTATAACGACCAACAATATATGAAAAAGATAACCGACGCGACCAAATTGGCGATGTTTGTAAATACGCGAACCGACCTCCAAAAAAAGGTATTAGAAGAAACATTTGAGCATTATCGCAAATATGGCGGTGCGTCTTATTTGACGGAATTAAGCGGTGAATACGCGAAATACCCGGAATTGGTGTTATTATCCCCGCAAAGTATAGAAATAGAAGTCGCGAATCCCTCCGTCAAAATAACAGAGATATCAACCAAGGATATACGCAATGTTTTTATCGGAAACCTAGATTGTGCCGCATGTACCAGCGGAAAGCCAGTTGCGTTTTATAAAAACTACGGAAACGTATTTCATAATATTCAACCGGTAAATAATGTTTTAGATTTTATTGGTGGAAAAATCCGAAATTATATGAAAAACACCGTGAAATACCCGATAGATAGCCCTCATACAGAGTTATGGTTTCTTCCTGATAAAAATTTGTATCAGCCCGATTCTGATTGTAAAAGTAAGGGCTGTAAGCCAGTCGATGTAGAAGAACAGGTAGAAGCCGGTGGTGACAACGAATCCAATACAAAAACCGGTATCGCAAATATCGAGCCCCTAACGCGTGGGTTGGCATTTATGCTTACAGAAAATTCCGCATTCAAACATTATAACGTATTTATTGTCCATAATACGCCGTTTCATTATCTTGGAACGGGCATAACTAGCGATACGTTATTTGGTGATAAAAAGCGTATCGATGTCTATGATAATAAAAAAAAGGTCGGACTCTCGGACCAAATAAAGGCATTTGAACGTCAGAGTTATAAAGACCGTAAAAGCGTCATTATTTTAACGGGCGCGAAGCTTCGGCTAGGTATTAGTCTGCCCTGCGCGGATATCGCGTTTAATTTCGACGATATAAAATCAATCGACGCCAACTACCAGACGATGTTTCGGGTGCTTACCGAACGCGAAAAACCGGAAATAAAGAAATACGGGTATTATTTCGATTTTAATATGGAACGGTCCATCCAATTTTTGTATGAATACAATAAAACATACGGCGAATCGAAGAAAAAGGCAAACATCGACGAAAACCTGGAAGAATTACAGTCGCTTTTATTTACATTTAACTACAATGGGTTAAACATTATACAACGGGCTACCGCGTCAGAAGTGGATTTATATAACAAGCTTATTACGGAATTGAAGTTGAATGAAGAAGGGTATAAGGAATATTGGAGCAAAAAAGAGAATATCGTGAGTCAATTGAAACGAGTATTAGATATATCCGAAAATAAAGAACTCGTGAAAGAACTATACAAGGTGTTGAAAATGTCAAAGGCGGTTGATGCGAAAAAAGGAGTAGAAACAACCGTATTGAAAAAAGGGGCAAACCGACAAGACATGCCGAAACAAGTCATACGCAAAGGCGACGACGAAGACGACGGCGACGGCGACGAAGCCTCCCAAACCGGACAGGCGGACGAAGCAGAAGAGGACTACGGCGATGTAGTCAATCATATTGCGGAAAATCTGCCCAACATCATCGCATTGTTGGCAATGTTTTCAGTCGATACAAACTGCGTTGATGTATCCGGTTGTTTACAACATAGCATCGATAATATAGTCAAAGGCGCCAGTCGGTGTACGTGTGAAAATATAATGAATTCCGTAAATTCAGTGGATATATTGGATTGTTTTTTTAATTCGGGAAAATTGTCGGAAGGCGAAGGCGACGACGACGACGACGACGACGGCGACGACGGCGCGTTTGGTGGCGGGGGTAAAGGAGCCGCAGCCGCAGCCGCAGCCGCAGCGGGACGCAAAAAACCGTTATCAGATATTACAATACTGTCAAACCGTATCCGTGAGTTAAGAGCGGACCGCAAGCCCGGCGAAAAAAAGAAACAAGAACTCGAAGCTGCGGAAAAAGAACTCGACGAGATGAAGAAAGCCAAATCCCGAAATTATACCACACGCGAACTAAGCCATATACTTAAATTATTATTAGAGATAATAACGGATAGTAAAAACGAAGAATTAACATCGACAATAAATAATATATTTGATACTATTAGGAAGGCGGTGAATACAATGCCAAAAAATGGAAAGCATGGATTAATATACGGTATGACCCCAGACGACATTGAACAAAAAATAGTGAGTTATTTAAGTGTCCGTAAGGAAGAAAAGGATAAATTCGGCGAGGTATTCACGCCGATGGACTTAATACAAGAAATGTTTAAGAAATTACCGAAAGAAGTATGGTCTGACCCTGATAAAAAATGGTTAGACCCCGCAAACGGCATCGGCAATTTCCCGATGGTCGCATATATACTTTTGATGGAAGGACTTAAAGACATTCCTCGGCTCTCTAATCCTGAAAAACGCAGCAACCACATTATTGAAAATATGCTTTATATGGTTGAAATAAACCCCAAAAATGTGAAAATATCTAGACGTATATTTGGTTCAAACGCGAATATATGTTGCGCGGATTTTTTGAATGAACAAGATAAGGTTATGAAGTATTTCAATGAACGCAGAAAAGTGGAAATGTTTGACGTAATTATCGGAAACCCGCCATTTCAAGATGAAATCGATGTGACAAATAGTGCGGCATTTCACGGACCCCGTAAAGGCGGAAAGAACAAATTATATGAACGTATTACGGTTAGCTGTATCGGATTATTGAATCCAAATGGTTATTTGATATTTGTTACTCCAGATAATATTATGACTGGAAATACAAATAAAGCATATGAAGAACTGATAAAACATCATACGATTTATGTATGTTTTAATAATATTCAAAAACGGTATTTTCCTACCGTAGGTCAACCCATGTGTTATTTTTTGATTCAAAGGTCCGCATCGGCGGAGGCGCATACCCGTAAAGAAACCAAAATAGAAAGCGATGACGGTATTTTTAGCGTAGAATTGAAAGAACGGCCATTAAACCCCATAAAGGAATGGACGAAAGAAACCGAACAGTTGGTGAATAGGTATATTACAGATGATAAAAATAATACTGTTTATAACCGAGGAACTAGTGCGAGTCAATATAAAGCAGCGGGTAAATACTCTGTGATATATACACCAACAGGCCCATTGTTAAAGACTGATAATGTTGAATTAGCGAATGGAATCGGTATCAAAAAGGTGGTTTTATTTGAAACGAAACCATTATCGGATGGTAAATTAGATGCTACCGGGGAATATGGTGTAGGACCTCACACATTCTACGTGCCGTTCAATACAGCCAAGGAAGGTAAAGTTCTTGATACATTTTTCAAGAGCGACATATACAAAAAACTTGTTAAAATCTCAACAACGAGTCAATATTTAAAAACCTCGTTATTAACGCATTTGAATCTGTCAAATATTACCGCATCAATTACCGCATCAACCAAAATACAGTCCGTCGTAAGAGGCCATCGACAACGGCAAACTGCGCGGAAAATCCGTAAAGAAAAAACCGAAAAGAAGGCCCCAAGTAGTGGCGGCGGTGGCCGTAGTCGAAGCCGTCGTCGACATACGCGAAAGAAGGGCATTTTTGGATTTTTTTGATGATTATTTTTACTTATTATACCACGGGTTACAAATTTATATTTTATTATATATATCGGTTATAGTTATACACACCCAGTAAATACCTTGTTTGACTTGAATGAGACATATTTTATACAAGAAAAGGAAAATAAGTAAAAAAATCAAAATGAAACGCAGTCGCAAATCCAGACAAAAATATTCTCGTTATCGTCGTTTACAAAAAGGTGGTTTGCGACCTGATACAAACAGCGGAGAAGTATTGGGTATAACCGACACTTGGTCATTTATAGACCCTGAACTTATATCAAAGTTTCAAGGCTATATTTTTGGCGCAAAGACATATAAAAATATATGGTTGGAGTTACTTCAAGCATGTAAAACTAAACAAATACCAGTTTACGTTATAACGAGCGGAAATTTAATCGGGGTGATTAGAACCATACAACTTTTAGGATTCTCAGATTTATTTGAAGAAGTAATATCTACTCGTCTATCTAGTGATCCGAATCCGAATCCGGAAATACACAAAGAACGCTATTTTGCCGGAAAAACAAAGCCTGATGTTATACGAAGTATTATGAAGGAAAAAGGAATACCATACGACGAAAAAGACGAAACAAAATTACCACTTGCCGCGTTTTTTGATGATGACCCAGGTCATTTCGTTGACTTAAACACTTATGTTGTTAAAACATCATATAGTGGAGGTAAGCCAGCCATGTTAAATTCTGAATTTATGAATGATATGCGAACAAATATATTTTTTACTAGTATATTCAGTTCTGGACACAAAACTAGGTATAATAAATATAACCAGATTGAACACAATTTCACATATATTGACGAACTAAACCGGGCCATAAGTGGTATAACTGGTGTAACAAAAGATGGTGTTGTTCCCACATTCAGTGAGATTTATAAAAAAGGGGTGTTAAAAGATATAGACGACTATAAAAAAATAAAGATTTTATTTTTAGATTGGGACCAAACCGTATCAGTTTGGCAAGGACCGCCTGATTTCAAAGGCGCAGATTTTTCCCTAATAAAAGACCACCTTGTAATTACTCCAATACATAAATAATAGATATAACCGATGAGGTTCTGAATAATAAAAAAGTGTTAGACACACACATACCTTTTTATTATTATTAGTCGAAGAATCATTTACAATACAGACGACACACACGCCAGTCGTTCGCGGTCGCGGCTGCTGCTGCTGCTGCTGCTGCTGATAGGATTGATACAGTAATCGCGACCCTGTGTGAATATCGCGTCTTCTGGCTGGTATATATCAAAGTCGGTCCCCGCGGTCAAACGAAACAGGTTGGAGAACGCGAACATCGACATAATCTTACACGCATAGACCGAGATGTCGCGCAATTCCAGGAACGCATGGACAACCGGGTCACGGTGTTCGGCGTCGAACTTCTCGAAGTGAAGGAAGATATCCGAGACCACGAGAGATTGAGCGGCGAGTTGTTCCCCCATATTGGCCGCCGAACTGTGAGGCTGGTCCCGAGTCGTCATCGCATTCACGAGAATCACGTTTGTGCCCACAAGTTCGCAAAGTCCGTTGAATCTTTGCATAAGACGTCCGCTCGCGATGAGGAATGTAGTCGCAAGTTGATTGGCTGCGGCGGTGGCGGTGGCGGTGGCGGTGGCGGTGGCGGCGGGTGGGTTATCGTGGGATTGCGAGCGTTGTAATGGGGTGCCGCAGCCGTATTCAAGGTCGGCACCGTCGTCGCCGTCGTCGTCGTCGCTGTCGTCGTCGTGCCCCCACGTGAGATCTTCTTGTTCTTCATTGTACCTGTTGGCGATGAGTGTAATCATTTGAATGGTCCGGTTGAGAAACGCGAGTTCTTTAGCCATAATAACGGCCAATGCGGCGTTGTCGATACGGATGTCGTTGTCGCTGAATGGCGAAGAAAGACGCGTCGCCGCCGCCGACGCAGCCGCATTCGCGGCCATTGAAGGCAGTTGGTTGTTTCTGCTCATCAGTTTTTCGATTTCCGCCTCACACTGCCGGATACCCTGGAAGATTGGACCGCCTTTCGAGATATTTGTGCGCATCGCCGTCGAATGATTGAGGAGCGCGTATTTGATTTTGTCGCCGTCCGATGTGAAGAGTCCGGGGAGATTGGTAAGCCCTTTAATGCCGTTGTGGATATCGCCGTTTCTGAGATAGGAGAACATTGTAGTCGTCGTAGTAGTAGTTGGTTGAAGCTGTCAATCATGGTGTAGATGAAAAAACATTTCAATTTTTTTGTTCCCGTAAATAACCCATCCCCCGCTGGGGGATGTCAATATTTACGTGAACAAAAAAGTCTTTTTCAATATGGGTCACGACACCTGGGTCACACCCCCGCTGGGTCACACCCCCGCTGGGGGATGTCAATTCTTGAATTCACAAAAAAAAGGGCATGGTGTGATACTTTGAATAGAACAAAAAAAACGGTAGCTCATATAAGGAGGAGCAATGCCGAAAAATATACTCTTAATCGACAAGCGGGTCCAAGACTACGAAACCATCCTCGCAGCCATCGACGCCGATATATGTATTCCGGTATTATTTGACTACTACACCGACACAGTAGAGGATATTAAGGCGCGAATCGTGGAGGCTGCCAGTTCGGAGTCAGCGGAGGCGGATGCCGGTTCCCCTCGATGCGTCGGTCTACTTCAGCACAATTACAATCGCCCCTTTTATAATGTAGTCGCCGCTGACACGACTGCCGGCAGTGTCATTACAAATGTAGCCGACCACGACCCCGAACTCGCAACCTGGGCGTCCCTGCGCGACCTCATCGGCTGGTGCGCCACCACACCCAGTATCCAGGCAGGTTACTTTGATATGATGGCGTGTGCGCTCTACGCAAACAAGGACTGGAAATATATTATAGATACGCTCACGGCGCAGACTGGCGTGACCATCCGCGCATCCACTGATGATACGGGTGCGGCATCGCTGGGAGGAGACTGGTTCTTGGAGTCGCATACGGGTGTCAACCTGAAAACAGTATACTTCACGGAACTAATTGAGGAGTATCGGGGAGTATTGTATTTATTTCCGTATAATATTCGGGAATATTCGACAAAAGGATTTGCGACAGGAAGCGTTGTCGCGTGGGGGGATTCGGGTTATGGCGGGACGACTCCCGGGACTGTGACTTCCGGTGTCGTCGCAGTGTATTCTACTCAAGCCGCCTTCGCGGCGCTGAAAACCGACGGCAGCGTCGTTGCGTGGGGGGGAGGAGCTTCCGGTACGACTCCAGGGACTGTCAGTTCCGGCGTCGTCGCGGTGTATTCTAATAGTGGCGCATTCGCGGCGCTGAAAACCAACGGCAGCGTCGTTGCGTGGGGGGGAGGAGCTTCCGGTACAACTCCAGGGACCGTGAGTTCCGGTGTCATCGCAGTATATTCTACCAATGAGTCCTTCGCGGCACTAAAAAGCGACGGAAGCGTCGTTGCGTGGGGGTTTTCAAGTAGCGGCGGTTCGACTCCCGGCAATGTAAGTTCCGGCGTCGTTGCGGTGTATTCGACTCTTTACGCATTCGCGGCGCTAAAAACCGATGGCAGTGTCATCGCGTGGGGTGATTCAAGTAATGGCGGTACAACTCCAGGGACCGTGAGTTCCGGTGTCGTCGCGGTCTATTCTACCGGTTACGCCTTCGCGGCGCTAAAAACCGACGGCAGCGTCGTCGCGTGGGGACATGTAAGTTATGGCGGGACGACACTCGGGACCGTCAGTTCTGGCGTTGTCGCGGTGTATTCTACCAATTTGGCCTTCGCGGCGCTAAAAACCGACGGCAGTGTCGTTGCGTGGGGGGTTTCAAATCGCGGCGGGACGACTCCTGCGAATGTGAGTTCCGACGTCATCGCGGTGTATTCTACCGAGGGCGCCTTCGCGGCGCTAAAAACCGATGGAAGTGTCATTGCGTGGGGGGATTCAGTAAACGGAGGGACGACTCTCGGGACCGTGAGTTCTGGCGTTGTTGCGGTGTATTCTACCGAGGCCGCCTTCGCGGCGCTAAAAAATGACGGCAGCGTCGTTGCGTGGGGAAATTCAAATAACGGCGGCGCGAATCCGGGTATAACTAGCGGCGTCGTCGCTGTGTATTCTGCTAATTTGGCCTTCGCAGCGCTAAAAAATGACGGCAGCATCGTTACGTGGGGGAATTCAACTTATGGCGGGACGACTCCAGGGACCGTGAGTTCCGGCGTCATCGCAGTGTATTCTACTAATTTGGCTTTCGCTGCGTTAAAAACCACCGCGACTACATTCGACCTCTCCATGTCATATTATACGGATATGGACCGATACGACATCCTTCGTAAAAAGGAAAACCGTCGTCGCGTGAACCTGACGACGTTGAACAACAATGTTTTTACGTTGTCCGGAACACGCAACCTCCAAGTCATCAATCCAAACATTCCTTCCGATAAAACCTTGCGTATCATTGTTCCAGACTACGTGTCATCGCCGCTTTCCATAACATCCACCGCGACCATCCCGGGCGGTGCGGGAAACTTTATCATCTCGTGCGATGAAAGCGAACCTGTAACCATTTCAGGCGTAACCTTCGTGAACTACGGGTCGTATGTCTATCGCCGAGAGACCAACGGAACACATACAAAATTTACGAATGGAACTATCAGCGGAAACAACTATAATGTATTCGGCGGTGATGGTATCAATTCCAGCGGGATTGCGCTTATAACACTCTACCCGCCCCCCACACTCTCCAATTTCCCGAACATCACCAAAGTCAGTAATGCCGCCCCCTTCCAGCTCACTGCGCCCACGAGTAACAGCACCGGCGCATTTTCATATACGAGCAGTAATGCCAGCGTCGCCACCATCTCCGGCACCACCGTCACCATCACCGGATTCGGCACCAGCACAATCACCGCATCTCAAGCCAGTGATAACGCCAATTATGGCGGTGGCAGCATCACCGCCACACTCACAACCACATCCGCCAATTATTACGGTGCGGACCTTTCCGGCGCGGATTTCACCAATATTTCATTATACGGTGCCACCCTCAATCTCGCCAACCTGACAAACGCCATTTTCGTATCCAGCGATCTCTCGGGCGCGACCCTCATCGGCGCAACCCTCGCGAATATTCTCTCGCGCAGCGTCATCGGGCTCGCCACCGCCATCCTCCCCGCCGGATACGTGGGTCGAGGCGGCGCCATCCTAGGCAATAATATCCGCATCACCAGCGCCGACCTCACCAACGCGGATCTCTCGGGTATAACCCTGACAAACTCTGATGTCTCTGGTGCGGTCTTCACGGGCGCAACCCTGACAAATATCCGCGCCGCCGGACTCACCGGAACCGCGACGGCGACCTTGCCCGCGGGGTATGTATTCAGCAATGGCGTCATCGTGGGGCCAAATGTGTTGCTCACTAGCGCGGCGCTCACCGGAGCGGATCTCTCGGGTGTATCCATCACAGGCGCAGACCTTTCGGGGACCGTCCTCACCAGCGCCAACTTCACGAATCTTGTATCGGGCAATCTGCGCAATGCGTCCACCACGGCCGCCGCCCCCGCGACCACAGTATTACCCACCGGTTATATTATATACAATAATTACATTATCGGCCCCCGTGTGAATCTCTCGGGGGGTGCCGCACTGACGAGTCTGGATATCTCGGGAACGGGGGTCGCCGACCTCACTGGAACCAAACTCGTGAGCGCCAACCTCACAAACGCGTCACTCTTCAACATGGATATTAGTGGTGTGGACCTCTCCGGCGCGACTCTCACCAATGTCCGTAGTTATGGCCTCACAGGCGGAACCTCCGCCGCCACAACTCGACTCCCCACCGGGTATTTCGTGCGCGCAAGCACATCCAACACCGGAACCATCGTCGGCCCCGCCGTCAATCTCTCGTCACTCACACTTCAAAACATAGATTTATCTGGTGGAATAACACTGACGGGCGCAGACATCACCGGCACCGACCTAAGCGGTGCGTCTACAAACCTCGCGGGGATTATAACAGGGAATCTCGTAGGTGCGACCACCGCCAGCCTCCCCGTGGGGTATGTCGCGCGGAATGGATTCATCGTGGGTCCACGGGTCGTGCTTCGCGGCGCCAATCTCTCGGACACGGACCTCACAGGAATAGACTTGTCGGGAGTTGACCTCTCTGGCGTCAATCTCACCAACGCCGTCCTGACAAACGTAAATATTCACCCCACGACGACGAATCTGACAAACACTGTCCTCGCCGGTGTCGTAAGTGGCGGGATTACTGGCGCTTCCGTAGCCACCCCATCGACGACCCTCCCCGCGAGTTACAGGATTCGTGGAGGGTTCCTCGTCGGCCCGGCGGTCAATCTATCGAATGCGGCAGCAACGGGCGTGGATTTATCCAACACAGTCCTTACCGGCGCCAACCTCACCAGCGCCAACCTCACCGCCGCCACCCTCACCGGCATCACCACCGGCGCGCTCATCGGCGCCGCCACCGCCACCCTCCCCGCCGGATATATCGCGCGAGGCACCGGCGCACCCGGCACATTTATCGTCGGCCCCTCGGTCATCCTCCGCGGCGCCAATCTCACCAACGCCGACCTCACCAACCTGAGTATCACCGGATGTGATGTATCTGGCGTGACGTTCACAGGCGCAACTGTCACGGGGGTCATCTCGGGCGGTCTCGTGAATACGGCGAATATCACCGCGCTCCCATCCGCCAGTTATGTCATCCGCACAGGTTTTCTGGTGGGCCCCGCAGTCAATCTCTCGAATGCTGCCCTTTCAAGCCAACTTTTCACAGGATTATCCGTCGCTGGCGCGAATTTCACCAACGCGAACCTCACCGGCGCCACATTTACGACAACCACCGTCACCGGCGCGAACTTCACCGGCGCCACATTTACAAACATCGTGTGCGGGGGTGGACTCGTCGGTGTCGCGGCGGCCACCCTCCCCTCCGCCGCATTCGTCGCCCGCGCTGCGACCTACAATGTCTTCCTTGGACCCGGTGTCATTACACGAAACCAAAATTTCACGAATATTGACCTCTCCGGCGTATCTCTCCTAGGCGCGGATTTCTCCGGGTGTAATCTCACCACGGCCACACTGACCAATGCGGATATTTCCGGCGCGAATCTGCGCGGGACTACGCTCTCCGGCCTCACCACCGGCGGCCTCACATCATCCTCCACCACCACGACCCTCCCCACAGGATATATCATCCGCGCAGGATTCATTGTCGGCCCCAATGTCAACCTCGTCGGCGCCAATCTTTCCAACGCGGACATAAGCGGGCAATCACTCGTAGGAACAAACATCGCCGGAGCGAATTTCCTCGGCGCCACATTTACACGCCTCGTCTCAGGCGCAATAACCGGCGCAGATACGGCATCGCTGCCCAATGGATATGTCGCGCGTAATGGGTATATTCTAGGCCCTTATGTCCTCCTGCGCGGTATCACCACCGGCCTCACCGGTATCAATATAAGCGGTGTCCCCCTCACCGGAGCTGACCTCTCGGGATGTGTATTTACAAACTCCGATTTCACAAATGTGGATATCTCCGCCGTCAATCTCTCGCGTGTTACATTTACAGGGGTCACGAGTGGGGGCGTCACAGGCGGCGCGTCGACCGCACTCATAATGCCGACGGGGGTTGTCGTTCGCGGTGGTTATATTCTCGGCGCGGGTGTTTCTCTCGTCAACGCGGTTCTCTCGGGGTCGCTGGACCTAACGGATGTCATCCTAACTGGCGCGACTATCTCGGGCGCCAACCTTACAGGCGCGAACCTCACGCGTCTCGTCACGGGCGGGCTCGTGAATACCGCGCCCCTCGCCACCCTCCCCACCGGATATGTATTCCGCAGCGGGTTCATTGTCGGCCCCAATGTATCGCTCGCAAGCGCCGCACTCACCAACGTGGATTTATCGGGCGTGTCCCTCGCAGGGACGAATATGACGAGCGCAAATATAAGCGGAGCGTCCACCATAATGACGCGGGTCGTATCGGGCGGCATCGTCGGTCTCGCGACAGCCACCCTCCCCGTGGGATATGTTGCGCGGAATGGGTATATCATCGGCGCGGGTGTGATCGCATTTGGCGCCGCGCTTACCTCAATGAGTTTTACCGGAGTTGATATGACGGGTATTGATTTATCTGGCGCGACCCTCACGAGCGCGACCCTCACCGGTGCCACACTCACCAGCGCCAACCTTACAAATACCCGGCTTACAAATGCGATAACGGGTGGCGGAATCATAGGTCTCACGGGTGCCACCGCCCCGACCCTCCCAGCGGGGTATGTCGCGCGCACCGTAAACACAACCACCAACGGGTTTATTATAGGACCGCATGTCTCGCTTCAAAATGCCGTGCTTACCACAGGGGCGGTAGGGGGCGGAATCGACCTATCGGGAGTGGCGCTTACGGGCGCGAATTTCACCGGCGCAAACCTGACCGGCGCAATCCTGACCAACGCGGACATCAGTGGCACTATTTTCACAAATACTACACTTACGAGTGTCCGAAGTGGGGGGCTCACCGGCGCGACCACCGCGACACTGAAGGCGGGCTACGTAGTGAGGTATACGGGCGGCGGCGGCGCGGGGACGGGGTCGGGATTCCTTATTGGCGCGGGTGTTTCGCTCGCCGGTGCGGATTTGTCCGCTGTGGATATGTCGGGCATCGTCCTCACGAGCACAGATTTCACTGGCGCGAACCTGACGAATGCCATCATTCGAAATGCGACGCTTACAACTGCAAATCTATCGGGCGCGACCATTACAGGTATTCTAACAGGAAATATAACAGGACTTACAACAGCGACACTTCCATCCGAATCCTATGTTGCGCGGGGCGGTGGCGGGTCCATCGGTTGGATTGTGGGGCCGAGCGTGCGATTGGTCGGCGCGAATCTCTCGGGCACGGACCTCACCGACCTCGTCATAACGGGGTG
>Ga0222714_10001652_pt1 | contig 24961 bp, 12 predicted proteins | sample C33_3DmetaG_FD_165048 | JGI IMG/M metagenome (GOLD analysis project Ga0222714, IMG submission 165048) | Estuarine water microbial communities from San Francisco Bay, California, United States - C33_3D | ecosystem: Environmental > Aquatic > Marine > Unclassified | place: USA: California...
GAAGTATTATTAGATAATCCAACAAATCTTCAAGGTCTTGAGTATGGTGTTGTTGGATATACAACATCAATTGGAAACCAATTCTCTGATACTGGGTCTCAGCACTCACCTATCATTGGATGGGCACATGATGGTAATCCAATTTATGGATCTTATGGATATAGTGATGCATCAGATGTAAACTCTTCTGTTAAAGTATTAGTAAGTGGATACACAAAATCAACCTCTAATGTAACTGATAGACCATCTGGTTTTACATCAGGTTTCTTCGTTGAAGATTACAAGTTTGATAATTCTGGAGACCTTGACCAGTATAATGGTAGATATTGTAAGACCCCAGAGTTTCCAAATGGCGTCTATGCATATTTTGCAACATTATCCTCCACAACTTTCGAATCTACTTTCCCATACTTTGTAGGAAATTCTTACAAGTCACTCTTTGTCTCTCAGAATGTAAATCAAGACTTCAATTTCAATTCCTCAAGCCTTGTTAGAAATACCTTCCCATATAAGGTTGGTGATAGGTATTCTGATAATGACTTTATTTCAGAGTCTAATGAAATTTTAGTCCAGAGAGCAAATATTGATTCCGTAACCAAGGGCGAAGTTAATAAGTTGACTGTCAATCTTGCTGGCACTGGATATGCTGTCGGTGATGTTGCATCATTCGATAATACTGGTACAGATGGTGGTGGATTGTCTGCAGATGTTAAGAGCATTACAGGAAAAACTATTACTAATTTAAATACATCAGTCAATACATATCAAGGTGCAAAGGTAATCTGGGAAGATTCTAACTCAGTTTCTCTGCACATCGATAAAGTCAATGTTGTTGGTGATGGGAACAGTGTTGTTGTTTCTGGACTTTCAACCTTTATTGGTGGATTAACTAAATCTCATATTGTTGGTGTTACATCAGAAAAGACTTACCTGATAAAACAAATTCCAAGTAATGCCACTGCGGGGGTTGTTACTGACATGTATGTGTCAAGAATTCCCGTATCTCTCTCTGTAGGGTCCACAGTTGCTATTGGTACTGAGAAACTATCCGTCCTTACTATATTCCCAGAAAACAAGGTTGTAAGAGCACTGAGGGGTGTTACAGGCACTGCACACACTGCATCCACAGAAGCATCCGTATTGACTGGAAAATTATCGCTCTCAGTCAAGACACCATACTTCAATTCAAAACTGAATAAGAAAGTATACTTCAATCCAACCCATTCTGTTGGTATTGGAACTACAACTGGTATTTCAGTTTCTAAAAACTATGTAATCGGAGATATAACCAAAACTGTTTCTGTCCCAACCCAAAGCATATACTTACCAAATCATTCATTCAAGACTTCGCAACCAGTTGTTTTTGAAAAGTTAACGGGGTCCAATCCAGTTTCTGTTTCAAATACAGAAGGTAGTGGGACATTTAGCATTCCAGCTGGAGATTCTCAAACACTTTATGTAATTAATAAGTCTAAGGATTATATTGGACTTACAACCGAAGTTGGATTGACAACAAGCACAGATGGTTTGTATTTCAGATCATTTACTGCCAATGGTGATGATACTGATTATCAATATTCATTTGAAACAAATTATACACAAGTAACTGCAAAAGTACAAAAAATTGAATCTACTTTAACATTATCACAATCTCATTCACTTGCAGTAAATGATAGAGTCACTCTTACTGTAAAACCAAATCAGTCAGTAGGAATTGGCACCTCGACAGCAATTGTTGTCAAGTATAATTCTACTAACAACAAACTCCTTATTAATCCTATCGGATTTACTTCAACTGGAGTTAGCACAACTACTAATGAGTTAACAATATCTTCTCACGGTCTTTTGACTGGCGATAAGGTATTCTACGATTCTTCTGATGAAGTTATCTCTGGTCTGGAAACTGGGTCATACTATGTTTACAGAATTGATGATGACACCATCAATCTTTCAAGCACATATTACAATGCACTTTCTTCACCACCATCAGTAGTAAGTTTTGCTTCTACTGGAGGATCTGGTCACGAAATCTCCAGAATCAATCCACAAATCAAAACTATTAGAAATAACAATCTGGTATTTGATGTAACTGATTCTTCTCTCAGTGGATATAACTTCAAACTCTTTGAGGATAAAGATTTCTACAACGAATTGGTTTCTGTTGGGTCTTCAACAACTTTCAATGTTACTGGAGTTGGCACTGTAGGTGTTTCAACTAACGCATCAGTAACTCTGAATTATGGAAGCACTCTTCCAACCAAAGTTTACTATGCTTTAGAAAAAACAGGATACATTAGCACATCTGATAAAAATGTTGCAAACTATTCTCAAATTTTATTTGTTGATAGTGACTACAATGGCACATATTCCGTAACTGGAATTGGAAGCACCACATTTACAATTTCTCTGAGAACTAATCCAGAAAGACCTTCATATACCCAAAGCAATACTGAAGTCTTGAAGTATTCTACCACTTCTTTGACAGAGAAAGGTGGTGTAGATTCCATGAGAATTACATCAAAAGGTTTAAACTATAAGAAACTTCCTAAGTTTGTAAGCATTGCTTCTAGCACTGGTGAAAGTGTTGATATTATTCCAGAGTCTACTAATATTGGTAGAATTAATGAGGTTACTATTGAGGACCAGGGATTTGACTTCTCTGCTGATAAAACCTTAAGTCCAGAAGCATTTGTTTCACCAATCGTCAATCTTGTTAATAGAAACACAATCACAAATGTTGGCGTTTCTTTCGGTGGTGCTAATTACACATCTGCTCCAGACTTAGTTGTTGTAAATCCACTGACTGGTCAAGCATACACCAATGGTATTTTAGAGGCAAAGTTACAAGGGTCATCCATTGATGAAGTTGAAATTGTCGAAGTCCCCAGAGGTCTTTCGGATACAGTTAATAAAGTTTATGCTGTTAATAATAGCAATGGTATTGGAATTGCAAGTTGCATTTCATCTACCTCTGGTATCTTGACATGCATCTTAACAACACCTATTGCTGGTTTCACTACTGATGCATTCTCTATTGGCGATAAAGTATTCTTGGAGAATATTAGAAAGTATGGTACTTCTGGAGATGGTTTCAACTCTTCTAATCATGAATATAATTTCTTCAATGTAATTGGATATACGAATTCAAATCCAGCTCGAGTAGTTGTTGATATATCACCATATACAACAAATGCTGGTGTTGCAATTACTGACCAAAACAATTATGCATCTATTATCAATCAAACTGATTACCCAACATTTACTATAACTCAAGAAACACTCAATTTCATTATTGGAGAAACACTCTTCACTTTGGATGGGTCAACATATGTTGAAAGAGATTTAGTTGTTACTGAAAACTTGAGCGACAGTATAAAAATTTATGGTAGCTATGAATTAAGTGCTTCTGAAGTAATTCTTGGTAAGGATTCTGGAACTATTGCTACTGTAGAGTCTCTTGATAATAATAGAGCATTCTTTAGACTAGATTATTCCTTGAGAAAGGATATGGGTTGGTCTGATGATATCGGTAAGATGAATCTTGATTATCAAGTAACACCCGATAATGACTACTATCAAAATCTCTCTTATAGTATCAAGAGTCCTATTGAGTATGAAGACCTTGTAAATCCAGTAAATCGTTTACTGCACACCAGCGGTCTTAAGAATTTTGCGGATACTGAGATTTCTAGTAAGTCTACTGTCGCTGCTGGCACTAGCATCTCGTCTTCAAGTCTTGCATTGTTGGATATCATCTCTGAGGAGAGAGTTGATACAATCAAGAATTACGACCTTGCTATTGACATTGACACTCAAAGTTTCTCACCAACAAAGTCCAAATTCTTGAAGTTGCAGAATAAGAAACTGTCCAATTATATTGAGTGCTTAAGCAACAGAGTGCTTCCTATCGACAATGTTAGCGCACAATTCTCCAGCAATAATGGAGAAACTGAATTGTATGCCGACATATCTGACTATAGCATCAATGACGGATATAGCAGATTCTTAGTTCAGATTGTAAATCCAGATAATACTGAAAGACAGACTACAGAGGTAATTACTCTACCTTCACCATCTGGCGACATTGTTACGGTTGAGAAGGGGTCAGTATATAATACAGCAAATGAAGTTGGTGAGTTAACTGGATTTATCAATGGATCCAACGAACTTTCACTCAGATTTATTCCTGATGAAAAGTTTAACTCAGACTATGATATTAAGATTCTGAAGAATAATTTCTCCAGTGGTCTTACTGGAATTGGCACTCAGTCTATTGGATTTATCAATCTTACTGGAGCAAATGTTTCTGTTGGAAGTGCAACTACACAAACATTCTTCAGTGCAGATACTGGTTCAGCAAAAGCATTCTTTATTAATGCTGAGGTTGAAAACAGGACTACTGATGAAATTAATTATGTTGAACTTTATGTAAGTCACAACGACACTGACACATATATTTCTGAATACTACTTTGACAATGATTCCCCATCAGAATTGACTGGAAGATTTATTGGATCTTTCAGTGCTAATATAGATTCTGGTGTTGTCTCAATCAAATATAACAATACAGATTCTAATGATGTATTTGTCAGGACTAGAATTGTTGGATTTGGCACTACAGCATCTGGCATTGGCACCTATAGATTTAAGAGCTCTGGTCAACCAGATGGTTCTGAAAATACCGCAAGACTGGAAAGTGGATTTGTCAATGCATCAGGTATTTCCACAATACTGACAGTTTCTAAGAGTGATGTTACTTCTATTAAAACTATTGCAAGAATTGGATATGGAAGCACAACTTCATTACATCAATTGTTGACCATTCATGATAATACTGATACATATCTAACTCAATATCCATTCTTATCTGATGATAGTGTAACTGGTATCGGCACCTTCGGGTCTGAAATCAGTGGGTCTGACTTGATAGTCAAATTCTACCCAGACGCTTCAGTAACTGATACTGTTAATATTCAAACCTATAGTGAAATTATTCAAACAGAAAGAGATTTAATCAACATTCCATTAGATTTAACTTATGGCACCATTTCAGAATCTGTCTCAGTTTCTGCATACAATGGAAGAAATGGAAATAGAGTTAATAAGTTAGACTTTGACCTTAAGACTAATAATACACCTATTTTCCAGAAAACCTTTAATCCATCAAACACTGATGTTTTAAATCTTGGCACGGGCACCTTTACAATTAAAGATCACTTCTTTAGCACAGGTGAAAAATTAAATTATGTTTCTGCATCATCGTTTAGTGGTCAATCTTCTAGTGATATTCAAGTTTCTGGAGCAAGTGACCTCCCAGACGAAGTTTATGCTATTAGAGTTAACAGTGACCAATTTAGATTAGCAACTTCTAAAGCGAATGCGACTGCTGGCACTGCAGTAACATTTAGTTCTTCAGGTAGTGGAAACGCACATACTCTTGAAATGTCCAAGAGAATGGAAAAATCCATCATTCTTGTCGATGGTGTTGTCCAAAGTCCAATCGCATTTACTCCAAATACATGCACTCTATTTGATAATGGTGGATCTATTGGTGTAGGAAACACTTACTTCTCAGTTTCTGGAATATCTTCAATACTCCCTGGAGATCTTTTGAAGATTGATAACGAATATGTCAAGGTTGATTCTGTTGGTCTTGGCACAACTTCTGTTGGACCTATCACAGGAACTGGATCTTTTAACATTGTTAAGACAGTAAGAGGATTTGTTGGATCTTCAGCATCTACTCACACTGATGGCACTACTGCAAGAGTTTATCTTGGATCTTTCAACATCGTCAATAACAAAGTATATTTCACAGAGCCTCCACAAGGAAACAGCACAGATGTTGTAGATCTTGGTAATATTCCTACTCCAAGGTCATCATTCAGCGGTAGAGTATATCTGAGAGATGATTACTCCACTAACCAAATCTATGACAATATTTCGAAGTCATTCACTGGTATTAATTCTTCATACACTTTGACTGTTGGTGGAGCAAATACAACTGGAATTGAAACTGGAAGTGGTGTATTGTTTATTAATGATATCTTCCAAACACCAACTACACAAAATAATGTAGGAAATAACTATAGTTTCACCGAATCTGCTGGTATTTCTACTGTAGTCTTTACTGGTATTACCACTTCTGGTGGATTACTAATTTCTGATTATGATGTCAACACAAATCAACTTCCAAGAGGTGGAATTATTGTTTCGCTTGGTTCAACACCTGGTCTTGGATATGCACCTCTTGTCGGAGCTGCTGTAACTGCAGTTGTTGGTGCTGGAGGGTCTATCGTATCTGTCGGTCTTGGTGCTACCGATATAGTTGGATCTGGATATAATGGATTGGTTTCAATCGGTGTATCTGTATATGAAAGTGGTCATGTAGGTGATGTTGCTTCTATCACTGCAACTGTTGGTGCAGGTGGTACGTTATCATTCTCAGTTGGTGCAGGTGGCACTGGATATAGCAATCCACAAATACATGTAACTGAGCCATCTTACGAAAATCTGAGTGTTACTGGTGTATCAAGACTTGGATTTGGTGCTACTACCGATACAGGAACTGGTTTGTTAATGTCTATTGATGTTGGTGCTAGCTCCAGAACTGGAATTGGGTCTACTTTGTTTGAAGTATCTTCCTTCAAGATTACAAGACCTGGATATGGATTTAGAGTTGGTGATGTCTTTACGCCTGTAGGACTTGTCACAGGTGTAAATCTATCTTCACCAGTAGAGCAATTCCAAGTAACAGTTCTTGATATATTTACAGATTCCTTCTCTTCATGGCAATTTGGAGAGTTAGATTTTATTGACCCAATTGACACATTACAAAATGGTGCTAGAACTAGATTCCCACTTTACTATAATGGAAATCTTTTAAGTTTCGAAATTGATAGAAACGATTCGGAATCATCGAAGATTGACCTAAATTATGTCCTATTGATATTTGTAAATGGTGTCATCCAAGAACCTGGTTTAAATTACTTCTTTGAAGGAGGCACATCTTTCATATTCACTTCTCCACCAGAAGAAGGTGATGATATCGATATCTTCTTCTACAGAGGAACACGCAACACAGACAGTTTAACTGTTACTGTTAATGAAACAATAAAAGTTGGCGATACCTTAAGAGTCAAGAAGAGTGATACTGTTGGATTTACAACTAGTCAAACTGACAGGACTGTCTATAACATTACTGCATCTGATAAAGTTGAAACAAACATATATTCTGGTCTTGGAATTGATGAGCAAAATTACAAGCCATTTGACTGGACTAAGCAAAAAGTTGATATGAATATCAATGGTGAATTAGTCTATAAGTCTAGAGATTCTATTGAGGCTCAGGTATATCCAACTGCAAGAATAATTGGTGATTTTTCAACATCTGCCACTGAGGTATTTGTAGATGATGCACAATTCTTCAACTACGAAGAAAATGAATCATCAATCGTAATTAGTGATGTTGATGGTCTTATTGTTTCCAGTAATGACCCAGTAGCAGCTGCTATAACCGCAGTTGTTTCTGCTGCTGGCACAATCACTTCACTGTCTATTGTTGATGGTGGGTCTGGATATACTGGTTCTTCTGTCACCCTTTCTATTGCTGCACCTAAGTCTGTAGGAGTTGGTGTTGGGACAACAGCAACAGCAACTGGGTCTATTACTGCAGGTATTATCACCACAGTATCAGTCACTAATCCTGGATTTGGTTACACTACTTCAAATCCTCCATTAGTCCTTGCTCCAACTCCTAATGTATCATATGAGAATATTATTGAAATTAGTACCGTAGAAGGTTTCTCTGGTATTATAACTGGCATCTCAACAACCACTGGCACTGCAGGAAATCCATTAGCAATTCAATTCTTCTTGAATTCTAGCTCATTTGCTGGTCTTACCACTGGATATCCAATTCATATCTTCGGAACTGGAGTTGGATCTGGAGTAACATCTATCGATGATAGTAACTCTGCTGTGGTTGGAATTGGTACAACATTCTGCGATAACATCTACATCATCCATACACTGAATAGTCCTGGTGGGTCTAACGCAAACATCATTGTTAATGTTGATTCTGGTACTGATGTTACTGGTTTATCTACCACTGGGTCTACTACTTTACCAGTTGGAAAATTCTCTTGGGGTAGACTTTCTGGATTTACCAGAGCATCTTCACCAATTTCAATTGGTGTAACTGGTCTTACAATTGATTCTGGATTATCAACATTCCCAACTATCCAAAGAAGAGGGTATGGTTTGAGAGATAGTGGAAGTTTGAGAAAAGATCTAGGATAGTTATAAATATAGAAAAAAGCTATTAAGATGGCGGCAATTGTAACAGACCAGTTTAGAATATTAAATGCTGGAAACTTCGTAGATTCTGTCGGCAGTAATTCCAATTCATATTATGTTTTTGTAGGATTGTCAAATCCAACTGCGTCTGGGTTTGGTAGAGAGACTGATTGGGATACTGACACTCCTACTCCAACTGATAATTTTAACTATGAGAATTTTGTTGGAGACAGTATGATGTATGGTAAGAGGGTAACCTCTACCAATGTAAGGAGACTGGCAAGAAAGATTGAGTGGGCGAGAGGTACAAAATATGAAATGTATCGTCATGACTATAGTCTGACAAACTTATCACCAATTACAAGGTCATCCAGATTATATGATGCAAATTATTATGTAATCAACAGTGAGTATAAAGTTTATATTTGCATTGATAATGGATCTTCGGGTATTAATACAACAGGAAATGCATCATTAGATGAGCCAACTTTCACAGACTTGGAGCCATCCAAAGCAGGTGTCAGTGGTGATGGGTATGTTTGGAAGTATCTCTTTACAATCACTCCAAGTGATATTATTAAGTTTGATTCGACAGAATATATTTCTCTCCCAAGTGATTGGTCAACCTCTACTAATGCACAAATAACTGCAGTAAGAGGTAATGCAAATTCTGATGTAAATGAAAATCAGATAAAGAAAATTTATGTTGATAATCGTGGTGCTGGATACTCTCAGGGATCACATGAATTAAATATCATCGGTGACGGGTCTGGAGCAAAAGTCGTTGTTGAAGTTAATAGCTCTGGTCAGATTACAAACACGGTAGTTTCTTCTGGTGGTAAAGGATACACATATGGTGTTGTAGATCTTGGGTCAATCAATGCCAACTCTTCAACAAAAGCAAACTTAATTCCGGTCATTCCACCTTCTAAAGGTCATGGTTATGACATCTATAAAGAATTGGGTGCTGATAAGGTATTGGTTTATGCAAGATTTGATGATTCTACAAGAGATTTCCCAGTAGACACTAACTTTGCTCAGATTGGAATCGTTAAGAATCCAACTTCGATTGGGTCAACTGCTCTGTTTACAGAAAATCAATTCTCATCTCTTGGTTCTATTAAGTTTTCATCAACTTCTGGTACAGTTTCTATTGGCGATAGAATCAACCAATCAGTTACTGGTGGAACTGCAAAAGGATTTGTTGCATCATATGATGCTGAAACCAAGGTTATTAAGTATTTCCAAGACAGGTCACTGTTTTTAAACCAGACTACTTATGATACCACAGATTATGTCGGTATTTCTACATTATCAAAAGTTTTGAGTTTTGAATCTACTGGAAATGCAGTAACTACTACTGGTGGTTTTTCTGGTTCTGTTGATACTGCATTTACTGGGATTACTACAAATCCAACTGGGTCTAAAATTGTTTCTCTTGGGTCTCAATTTACAAATGGACTTTCCTCATCTGAGATAAATAAAGGGTCGGGGGATGTAATTTATCTTGATAATCGCCCCGTGATTTCAAGAAATTCTAGACAAAAAGAAGACGTTAAAATTATCCTGGAATTTTAAAAAATGCCACAGAAAACGAATCTCAATATAAGCCCTTATTATGATGATTTTGACAAGTATGATAATTTCTACAGGGTCTTATTTAAACCAGGATTCCCTATTCAAGCTAGGGAGTTAACGACTTTACAATCAATTCTACAAAACCAAGTAGAAGCGTTTGGTAGTCATGTTTTCAAAGAGGGATCGATGGTCATCCCTGGAAACATCAGTTATGATGCTGAATACTACTCGGTAAGAATTAATCAAGAGCATCTTGGTATTGATGTTGGAGCATATGCCAACAGCCTTGTTGGAAAGAGGTTGAGAGGAGAAACGTCAGATATTGTTGCTGTAGTAGACAAATATCTTGCTGTTTCCGAAGCAGATGGCATTACAGATCTAACTCTGTTTGTTAAGTATCTTTCATCTGGCACAAACAATGAGATCGCATACTTCACTGATGGTGAAGTGCTCATCACGGATGATGCTTTTACCTACGGAAACACACCAGTAAGTGAGGGTGATACCGTTGCAACTCTGGTATCTCAAGATGCATGTGCAAGAGGCACATCAGTTTCAATTGGTGCAGGTGTTTATTTTATCAGAGGCACTTTTGTAGACGTTGCTGCAGATAAAATTATCTTAGATGCATATACTGCAACTCCATCTTACAGAGTTGGTCTAACAATCTCTGAAGAGTTAGTAACTGCAAAAGACGATGCATCACTTTATGATAATGCAAAAGGATTTTCAAACTATGCAGCACCAGGTGCAGATAGACTGAAGATTTCTACAACTCTTTCTAAGAAGAGTCTGACAGACTACAATGATAAGACTTTTGTTGAGTTGTTGAGAATTGAAGATGGTGAAATTAAAAAATTACAAAATAAGTCTGAGTATAGTATAATTAAAGATTACTTCGCAAAGAGAACTTACGAAGAATCGGGTGACTACTCGGTTGGTAGATTCAATATTGAAGTAAAAGAATCCTTAAACAACGGTCTTTCTAACGAAGGTGTGTACACATCTTTACAGAAGACTGATTCTGGGAATACACCATCAGACAACCTCTTGTCTGTTAAAGTGTCTGCAGGAAAGGCATATGTAAGAGGATATGACATTGAAACATCTTCTACAACTGTTTTGGATGTAGAAAAACCAAGAGATAAGAAAACTGTTTCACAATCTTTGGTCCCATTTGAGTTTGGTACTCTTCTCAGAGTTAATAATGTATTTGGCACACCTTTTATTGGTATTAACAATAATACAAATACAGTAAAACTCTTTAGCCAGAGAAGAAACTCTACAACTTCTGGAACTGGTGTTGAGATTGGTGAGGCAAGAATTTATTCATTCAGCGTTACTGATGCTGCATATTCTAATGATTCGACTGAGTGGGATTTATACCTCTTTGATGTCCAGACTTATGTAAAACTGACTGTAAATGAATCGTTATCAGCATCACAATGTCCAGCAACATCATTTATTCGTGGTGTAAGTAGTGGAGCATCTGGTTATGTTACAACTGCTGCTTCTGGATCGGAAATTACACTTACACAGACTTCTGGTACATTTATTGATGGTGAGCAACTTCTCATTAATGAGACAACAGAAGTTTCTAGGTCTGTAAAATCCTCCAAGGTTTATGGAATTCAAGATGTTAAGTCTATATGGCAAGACGCATCTTCATTCTCTGGTCTGAGTGTAGACTTTGTTGCAGATACTGTACTTCAAAAAACACTTCCAAAGAATTTTGGAATTGCTGACAGAGTTAGAATTACAACAGGAGGAAATGTAACATCACCAGGTAAACTCTTTACAGGAATTAAGACTGATACTATCATTAGATATCAAATTGCTGGAGTCACGACAGAAACTTTCAACAGAGTATCTGCAGTTTCTGCTGACGGGTCATCAATGACTGTAGTTGCAGTTAATGATGTATTTGGTGTTTGCGATGGTGGTCTTCCAGGGTCTAATCAAGACGTTACTTTCTCTATTGCAAATCCTGTAGTTAGAGAAAATGGCGGTCTTTATGCAAACATCGGGTCTAGTGATGTTGCATCAGTAAGTTTGTCAGATTCAAATCTTATTGTTACCAAACAAATTACTGGAGAAACTACCGATTCTAGCGGAAGTATGACAATTCCAATTTCTTCAGTTGGAATTACAAGTGCTTTCTTTGAATCTTTTGATGCTGAGAGATATGGTATTTTCTATTCAAATGGTGCAATTGAAGATTTAACCTCAGACCAATTCACTTTAGCTTCTGGTGGTGACAGTGTTACTATCAGTGGTCTGACAGCATCTCAGAGTAATGTTGTTGTCAATGCAACAGTTAAGAAAAACAATATCAAAAATAAGAAGAAAGAATATACAAGAAGTGAAAAGGTATCTGTAACAAGAACTGTTTCTGGAGTATCAACCAGCACTTCTGGTCTTACGCAAAATAATTTCTACGGATTGAGAGTTGAAGATAAGGAAATTTCCCTTAATCTTCCCGATGCCGTAAAAGTTATTGCTGTTTATGAATCCTATAATAGCAGTGCTCCAACTTTAGATTCTTTAGAGTTTCCATCTGGTCTCGGATTGGATACGAATTCTATTCTTGGCGAAAGAATTGTAGGAAGAGACAATGGAGCTATTGCTCAAATTGTAACTCGCTCATCCGCAACTAAAGTTGAGGTCGTATACTTAAACTCCAACAGATTTGTTGTTGGTGAAGTTGTCGATTTTGAAGAATCTGCAATTACTTCAACAATACAAGTAGTTAATGTTGGAAGCTATCAGGACATTACTGATAAATTCTATCTCAATAAAGGTCAGAGAGAGCATTATTACGATTATTCACGAATTGTAAGAAAAGGTGATGGTTATATTCCATCTCATCAGTTACTGGTAATTTTTGATTATTATAGCATCCCAACTAATGATAATGGTGATGTTTATACTGTCAATTCTTATGATGAAGAAAGATTTACTTCTGACATTCCTTATCTTCCAAGTGGATTAAGGTCTTCAGATACTTTGGACTTTAGACCAAGAGTTGCAAGATTCTCTTCAACAACTTCTTCACCATTTAGTTTTGCAAGTAGAACTTTTGGCACCTCTGGTATTAATCCAACTTTAGTTGTAGCACCATTAGAAAATTCTCTGATTGGTTATGACTTCTATCTCCCAAGAATTGATAGAGTGGTATTGGACAAGTTTGGAAACTTTAGTGTAATTAAAGGAGTTTCTTCACTCAATCCTAAGCTTCCAGTAAATGTAGAGGAAGCAATGGATATTGCAACTATTGAATATCCTGCATATCTCTATAATCCAGATGATGCAAAAATCACTCTTGTGGATAATAGAAGATATACCATGAGAGATATTGGAAAGATTGATGATAGAGTTACCAATCTCGAAACTCTTACATCACTTTCTCTCTTAGAGCTTGATACAAAGACATTCCAAGTTAGAGACATTGACGGATTTGATAGATTTAAGTCTGGATTCTTTGTCGATGACTTTAGAGATGTCCAAAGACTTGATGCAAATCTTTCTGAAGTTAACATTGATACTGAAAATGGTGAAATGTTGACACCGATTGATTTCTATTCAATCAAACCAGAAATTGCGTTAGACCCATCTATTAATGTTGAGACTGCAGACTTCAGTTCTAATCTGAGACTTTTAGATTCCGATGTCCAGAAGACGGGTGATTTAATCACACTGAAGTATTCTGAAAAGTCCTGGATTGAGCAACCTTTGGCATCTAGAGTTGAGAATGTCAATCCATTCAACATGGTTGAGTTTATTGGAAGAATTTCTCTTTCTCCAGCATCAGATAATTGGGTAAGAAACATTTATGTGAATGGTGGTGAAAGGACAATCACCGGTGATTTTGATGGGTCTTATATTGAGACTGTTAAGATTTCTAGTGTCCCAGATACTCATATTCGCTCAAGAAACGTAGCATTTGTTGCTGGTGGTCTCAAACCACTCACAAGATACTATCCATTCTTTGATGGCACCAGCGGAATTGATATAGTTCCGAAACTCATTGAAATTTCAATGACATCTGGAGTATTCCAAGCAGGTGAGACTGTCCAAGGTTTCATCGGTGGCACCAGACTGTTTAGTGCAAGAGTTGTCCAACCAAACCACAAGACAGGCACATACAATAGCCCTACAACAACATTCTCACTAAATCCATACAATAAATCACTAACACTTCCAACATCATATTCTGCATCTTCAACAGTATTGAATATTGATACTGAAGCACTGGCAGATGAGGTTGCTGGTAGATACAATGGATACATTACTACTGGTATGGTTTTACTTGGTCAAACCAGTGGTGCTCAAGCATCTGTATCCAATATCAGAGTTATCTCTGATACTTTTGGTGATGTTGGTGGAGCAATCTTCTTCAGAGACCCTCTTGCATCTCCATTACCACCTCTCAGATTTACAACTGGATCTAAGACCTTCAAGTTAACCTCAAGCTCAACAAATGCTGCTCCACTTCCAGGTAGTCTCCTGATTAGTAGTGGTGAAACAACCTATAATACAAGCGGAATTGTAGATACCTACAGACAGACTAGAGTAATTGTAAGAAGACCTCCCCCACCACCACCGCCACCAGCAGCACCTGCTCGTGGAGGCGGAAAGGACCCACTAGCACAGACATTCACTGTCGATGAAACTGGTGCATTCTTAACATCCGTTGATTTGTATTTTGCAAATAAGGATGAAAATGAAAAGGTAACTGTAGAATTAAGAACTGTTGAGTTGGGCACACCAACCAGTCAGTTGGTAGAAGACTACGCAAGAGTTACTCTTGCTCCATCTCAGATTAACACCTCTACAGATGGATCCGTAGCAACTAAAGTTACTTTCCCATCACCAGTTTATCTGCAACCAGATACTGAGTATGCATTGGTAATTCTGTCACCAGCATCTAATAACTATGAAACTTGGATTGCTAGAATGGGTGAAAAGACTGTAAATACAACTACACTTCCAGATGCCGAAAGTGTTATTGTTACCAAGCAGTATATTGGCGGAAGTCTCTTTAAGTCTCAGAATGGCACAATCTGGACACCAAACCAGTTTGAAGACCTGAAGTTTAAACTTTACAAGGCAAACTTCACAAGCACTACTGGAACTGCATACTTCTACAATCCAACTCTTGATACTAATGATGCATCTTCTAGACTTGATAGTGATGCAATCAGAACTTTACCAAGAAAGTTAAAAGTTGGTATTACAACTACAACTACTCTCAACTCAACTCTCGTTGTTGGTAGAAAGGTTAGTGATACAACCTCTGCTACAGGTCCTCATGGATACATTGAGCAGGTTGGTGGTAGAGTAAATACGGTGACAAATTCAAGAGTTGGTGCTGGATATAGCGATGGCACTTTCACAATAGTCCCACTTTATACAATTACTGGATCTGGTAGCGGTGCTCAGGCAACGGTAACATTCTCTGGTGGTCAACTATCTGGCACTCCAACTGTAACAACTGCAGGTAATGGGTATGTCGTTGGTGACATTCTTGGAATTACTACCAGCAGTGTTGTAAAAGGAACTGGTGCTCAAATTTCAGTAGAAGCCATTAATGGATTTGATACACTGTATCTTACAAATGTCCAAGGTGAAGAGTTAACTGTTGGACAAGACTTGGTTGTCTATAATGGACTAACTGCAGTCTCCTTTGCAAATACAGATATTACATCATCAGCAACTATTAACTCTCTGTATGATGGTAGAGTTATTGAAGTTACTCAGTATAATCACGGAATGCACGCTGATAACAATGTTATCACACTTGCAAATATTGACCCCAATACTATTCCAACAACATTAGATGCCGCACTCGGTATTAATGATACTACAATTTCAGTAGCAAATACTTCCTTGTTTGCAACATTCGAAGGTATCTCCACATCTAGTGGATATCTGAAAGTAAACAATGAAATTATTTTCTATAACAGCATTACCGCTGGTAGTGGTGGTGCTGGAACTTTGGGAATTGGTACAAGAGGAATTGATAATTCAATTACCAGAGCACATATCATTGGTGATAAAGTTTATCCATATGAATTAAATGGCATTTCACTCACAAGAATTAATACCAATCACAGTCTTCCAACAGATGCAACACTCAAAGCATCTGCAGACCTTGATAAGTATTACATTCAGGTTGGACGCGAATCTAGGGCGACTGGTGATACTCAACTGAGTTTCACTAATGAAAACTCTGTTGGTGGTAAGAGTGCTTCCGCTTCCAGAAATGTCCAATATAATACAATTCTTCCGCAGTTTAATGTTATTACTCCAGGTGAAACCACAACTGTTTCAGCACAAATCAGATCTGTCTCTGGCACCAGTGCAGGTGGCGCTGAAGTTTCATTCATCGACCAAGGTTATGAGTCGGTTGAAATCAACAGTCAAAATGAATTAACATCAACAAGACTTGTTGCTTCAGAAAGAAATGAAACTACAAGACTTACAGACCTTCCACAGAATAAGTCGTTTACAATTGGTGTTAATCTGAATTCCTCAGATCCCAACCTTTCACCAGTTATTGATACTCAAAATGCTACCATAGTCTATGGTAGAAATAGATTGAATTCTCCAATTAGTGATTATGCAACTGATGGAAATGTAAATCTTGTTGAAGGTGACCCACATTCTGCAGTATATGTTTCCCAAAAAGTTTCTCTGCAGCAACCAGCAACATCTCTCAAGGTATTGCTTTCTGCTTATAGACACTCTTCCGCAGACTTCAGAGTTCTTTATCAACTCTTTAGAGTAGATTCTACTGGTGTTGAGCAAGCATTTGAATTATTCCCTGGTTATGATAATCTGCGTGATACTGATGATGATGGTTATGGTGATACAATTATAGATGTTACCAAAAATAGTGGTAGAGCTGACGCTTTTGTTTCACCGAATAGAGATGGTGAATTCTCTGAATATCAGTTTAGTGTTGATGAATTGGAGCAATTCACTGGATTTAGAATTAAGATTGTTGCAAGTGGAAGCAATGAAGCGTATGCTCCTAAATTTAGAGACCTGAGGGTGATTGCACTGGCATGATGAGAGTTGAAGGTCATAAGCACCTGTTTCGTGAAGATTCAGGTGCTATTGTAAATACTGATACACACCAATATAATGAATACATTAGAATGAGGTCTGAAAGGAAAAAGCAGAGAGAAGAAATAGACGGTCTAAAAAACGATATTAGTGAAATCAAATCCCTACTTATGGAGATCATCAATGGACCCAGACACGATTCAACTAGAAACAATGACCAGAATGTTTGAATACGAAAAACATTCAAGGCTCATTGATGAATTGAATATTGACGAATTGAGAAATTGTGCAAAATCTTATTGCAAACTTTATTTGAAACAACAAGAAGTTGTCGGCAGTTTTGGTCGTCTTGATTCTGGTTTGACATAAATAGTTCCAAAGATACCCTTATAAAATGGCGGTCTACGTTAGTAATATTGTCATTAACACTGGAACCACTTTCAACCAAAGTTTTACTTTGGAGAATATAAACACGAATTCCGTTATAGATTTGAGTAACTATACTATCAAATCTGAAATGAGAAAGCATCCAGGAAGTGCAACTGGAGTGACAACATTTACCAGCACTATAGCATCAGCTGCTGGTGGTGTTGTAACGATTGGACTCAGCACAACACAAACAGCATCACTTAAACCTGGACGCTATGTTTATGATGTTTTATTGACTGACAATTCTGGTGTTAGAGATCGTGTTGTTGAAGGTATGGTAATCGTAAGTCAAGGAGCAACTCGCTAATGTCAAACATTAGAGTTAGAGTAGGTCAAAGACAAGGTGTTAAGATAGTAGCATCAAACAAAGCTGGAGCATTTTCTATTGCAGCTTCAACAGATGTTAATAGTGATGCTAGAGCAGATAATACTATTTTAATGTTTGATTCAGCAACTGGCAAATATATTCATGTTACTCCTGCAGATGTTGTCGATTTGGTTGATGGTGTAGAGGATGATGAAGTTGATTTTGGTGAGTGGTAACAGAAAGAAATAAATCAACTAAATAAGTATAAAAGGAAAAGTAGTTAGAAATGGCGACTCCTGTATTACAGTTTAAAAGAGGTGCCTTTAGTAATCTGCCAGCGTTGAAAGCAGGTGAGCCTGGTTTTACGACTGACAAGTTTGATTTATATGTTGGTTTAGATAACGTATTAGCAAACAATAAGTTTGTTGGATCACATAGATACTGGACACGAGAAACAGCATCTTTAGGTAGTGGTGTTAATCTTGTAGAGAGCACCAGTGGCACTGATTTTATAACTCTTGCATCTCCAGCATCGCTATCTGGAATTACTACTTATACTTTCCCAGCAACTCCAACAAACGGAGCATTCTTAAAGACCAATGGTAGCGGTACTTTAGAATGGTCTACTCAAATTGACAATCCTACATTTAATAATGCCAATCTAACTGGTATCACTACTATTGGTGATACTAATTTGGATGTCAATGCTAGCGCAGTTGATTTTGCTGGTATCGTCACTTTTAGTAATACAACTCAATCTACTGATAAAGACACGGGTGCTGTTGTAGTAGAAGGTGGAGTTGGTATTGAAAAGAATTTGAGTGTTGGTGGTGCTACCACTATCACCGGAAACTTGTTTGTTGGTGGAACATCAGAGTTTATTGGTGTTGTAACTTTCCGTGGCGGCACAATTAATCTTGGTGATGCAGACACCGATGATATTAATGTCGCTGGTGAATTTGTATCAAATCTGATTCCAAATGTTGACAATACATTTGATATCGGTCAAGGCACGGATCCAAAGAGATGGAGACATGCAAACTTTGCTGGTGTAGGTACGTTTGCTACAGGTGCAGTTGCTGATGCTATTCAGATTGGAATTAGCGGCGCTTCTGAGATTGACACTTCATCTGGAAATCTAACACTTGATTCTGCTGCTGGAACAGTTATCGTTGATGACCAGTTAAGTGTAACTGGAGTTTCAACATTCACTGGGGTTGCAGACTTCAATGGTGGAGCAACCATTGACAATATTCAAATTGGTATTAGCGATAATAATGAGATTGACACTTCTACTGGAAATCTTACATTAGATTCTGCTGGTGGTACTGTTATCGTTGATGACCAATTAAGTGTTACTGGTGTATCCACATTCACGGGCGCTATTGATGCGAATGGTGGAGCCACAATTGACAACATCCAGATTGGAGTTAGTGGTGATAATGAAATTGATACATCGACTGGTAACTTAACACTTGATTCTAATGGTGGCACAGTTACTGTTGATGATAATCTGAATGTTACTTCAGGAAATACATTATCACAGGCAGATTTAACTCAGTTTGATGTCCTTGTTGCAGGTGCAGCTGGAGCAGTTAATGATAGTGGTGGCAATTTAACATTCAATAGTAATGTCCTTACTGTTGTTAACACAATTGATGTTACTACAGTTGAAGTAACAAACGTCAAAGCAAAAGACGGTACAACTTCAATTACTATTACTGATGGTAATGGTAATGTTGGAATTGCTAGTGACCTCACAGTTAGCGGAAAACTGACTGTATTAGGATCTCAAACTGAGGTAAACACAGAAACACTTCTAGTTGAAGATAGTCTGATTGAAGTTGGTCTGATTAACAGTGGTGGAAGTCTTGTACCACCAACTGCAGATGCAAACATTGATGTTGGTCTTATTTTACATTACTTTGATACTGCTGCTAGAAAAGCTGCTGTCTATTGGGACGACTCAGTAACAAGAGTTGCTATTGCTTCTCAAGTATCAGAATCTTCAAGCGTATTAACTGCTGCAGCATATGCCGCTCTTGAAATAGGAGCACTTTGGGTCAATGATTGTGCTGGTCAATCCCAAGTTATTTCTTGCACAGGATCCGAAAGATTCCTTGAGAATATCACGATTGATGCTGGATCATTCTGATAAATAACGAATAACTTATAAATATGGGTAGGAGCAATCCTACCTCTTTTTGTATCTTGATATGACTGAAAACGATTATAAAAATTTTATTACAGTTTATCAACAAAAATCTTCCGATTTTTTTGCACAAACAGTTGCTCTTGAAGCAAGACTGATGAGTTCAAATCAGTTGATTGAAGCATTGACAAATAAAGTCAATGAGCAAAAGGAGGAGATTGAAAAATTAAAAGCAAAAAATACTAGAAAAACTACAAAAACAGATAATTCATCTTCTGAGGAATTCTAATGGCAAAACCATCAACACGCCAAGAACTAATTGACTATTGTCTTAGGCGTTTAGGTGCTCCAGTATTGGAAATTAATGTAGACGACGACCAGATTGATGATTTGGTTGATGATGCTCTTCAGTATTTCCAAGAAAGACACTTTGATGGTGTCGAAAGGATGTATTTAAAGTATCAAATTAGTCAAGAAGACATTGATAGAGGTAGAGGTAGAAATACTAATGGAGTTGGTATTGTAACTACAAGTGCAACATCAACTTCTATCGCTGGATATGGTACAACAACATCAAACTTTTACGAAACATCAAATTTCATTCAAATTCCAGATTCTGTAATTGGAATTGAAAAGATTTTTAGATTTGATACCAGTGCAATATCTGGTGGTATGTTTAGTATCAAATATCAGTTATTCTTAAACGACTTATATTATTTTAACTCAGTAGAACTTCTTCAATATGCGATGGTTAAGTCGTATCTGGAAGATATTGACCATTTATTGACCACAGATAAGCAAGTTAGATTTAATAAGAGACAGGATAGATTATATCTAGATATTGATTGGAAAGCACAAAATGTTGGGGATTATATAGTTATTGATTGCTATAGAATTTTAGACCCCAACACATTCACTGGAGTATATAATGATAGTTTCTTAAAGAAATACTTGACTGCTCTCATTAAGAGACAGTGGGGACAAAATCTCATCAAGTTTAATGGAGTTAAACTCCCTGGTGGTATTGAGTTGAATGGTAGACAAATATATGATGATGCTGAAAAAGAATTAGCAGACATTCAATCAAGAATGTCTATGGATTATGAACTTCCTCCTTACGACTTTATTGGATAATGGCATTAAATCCCTTTTTTCTACAAGGCTCTTACGGAGAGCAACGACTTGTACAGGAGTTGATTAACGAGCAACTCAAGATTTATGGTGTAGAAGTAACTTACATTCCAAGAAAGTTTGTAAGAAAACAAACTATTATTGAGGAGATACAATCATCGACTTTTGATGATAACTTTTTGTTGGAAGCATACATTAATAACTTTGATGGTTATAGTGGTGCTGGTGATATCATGACAAAGTTTGGTGTTAGTATTAGAGATGAGTTATCTTTAACTATTTCAAAGGAAAGATTTGAAGACTTTATTTCACCATTTCTTAATGGTATGGAAGATGATGAAATTGAAGTCTCTTCTAGACCTAGAGAAGGAGATTTAATTTATTTTCCACTGGGTCAAAGAATATTTGAAGTAAAATTTGTAGAGCATGAGCAACCTTTTTACCAACTAGGTAAAAACTACGTTTATGAACTGAAATGTGAGCTCTTTGAATATGAGGACGAGGTTATTGATACTACTGTTGATGAAATCAGTGATGTCCTTGACCAAACTGGTTATATTGTAGACCTTACACTATTCTCTAGTGGAACAGTAGCAAATGCTTCCGCCACTATCAATACTGGATATATTAGAAGAATTTTCTTAGACAATGATGGGTCCGGATATACCAGCACACCAACGGTTGCAATAACAACAGCACCATCTGGTGGAGTAGATGCAACAGCAGTTGCAATAACAACCACAAGAAATAAAGTAACTTCAATTAAAGAAATTCTAATAACAAATGCTGGTGCTGGATATACTGTAGCACCAACAATTACAATTAGTGGTGGTGGTGGCACTGGTGCTGCTGCTACATGTGGTATTAATACTTCTTCTAGTGGTGTGATTTCTATTGTTGTAACTGGTGGTGGTGCAGGATACTCTACTGCTCCTTTGGTAACAGTTGCTGGTCCTGGATCTGGTACTACTGCAATCGGAAGAGCTGTCGTAAGTGCTGCTGGCACAATATCCAACATTTATGTAATTAATCCAGGTGATGGATATACAACCACACCAACAGTAACAATTGGTGCTGCTGCTACCACTGGTATTGGTACATTCTGGAGAAATGAAGTTGTTACTGGTTCTAGATCTGGTGCAACAGCAAGAGTTAAGAGATGGGTGAAGAGTACAAATACTTTGCAGGTTGGCATCACATCTGGTACTTTCTATCCAGGTGAGTTAATTACTGGTGCGAAATCTGATGCAAAATATGAAATTAATGTATCAATAGCAAACACAACTATTGATAAATACAGTCAAAATGATCAAATCGAGTTTGAAGCAGACAATATACTCGACTTTACAGAATCAAATCCTTTTGGTAACTATTAATGTTAGGAACTTATCACTATCACGAAATCATTAGAAAGACAATTATTGCCTTTGGCACTCTTTTTAATGATATCCACATTAAACATAAAGATGAAACCAAAGTCATTAGTGACATGAGAGTTCCATTGGCATATGGACCAACTCAAAAGTTTCTGGCAAAACTTGAGCAACAAGCAGATTTAAATAAACCTATCCAAATTACATTACCTAGGATGTCATTTGAGATGACATCTATTGATTATGACGCATCAAGAAAAACTGGAGTTACTCAGACTTTCAGAGCAGTTGATGGTAATACAATAAAAAAAGTATTCATGCCTGTGCCATATAACATTGGATTTGAATTATCTATTTTGTGTAAGTTGAATGATGACGCTCTGCAAATTGTTGAGCAGATTCTTCCAAACTTCCAACCAGCATTTAATTTAACAGTTGATTTGGTCGAATCTATCGGTGAAAAAAGAGATATTCCAATCGTCTTAAATAGCGTATCATTTCAAGACGACTATGAAGGAGATTTTTCCACAAGAAGAGCCTTGATATATAGATTACAGTTTACTGCAAAAACTTATCTCTTTGGTCCTATCGCAGACAACCCAGAGGGTCTTATCCGTAAGGTTATTGTCGATAATTATGCAGATACTGATAGGACAACTGCTAAGAGAGAAATGAGATATACAGTCACACCAGACCCTGTTAACGCAGACCCAGATGATGACTTTGGATTTAGTGAGACATGGGAATATCTTGGTGATTCCAAGTCTTACAGTCCTACACAACAAACTGATATTTGATACTTATGTCTGAATTTGATGCTATTGATGATGCTCTAAATGTAGAGAGCAGCATTGTTGAGGTTGATGATACTCCAAAGAGTATTACAAAACCTGAGCAAAAGACTGACATATCAAAAGACTATGAGTATACAAGAGCAAATTTATATTCATTGATTGAAAAAGGACAGGAAGCAATCAATGGCATCATGGAATTAGCAGGTGAAGGTGGAAGTCCAAGAGCATATGAAGTTGCAGGTCAGTTAATCAAGAGTGTAGCAGATACCACAGATAAATTAATTGACTTACAGAAGAAACTGAAAGATGTAGAAGAGGATGTTGGTAACAAGGGTCCAAGTACTGTTACCAACAATGCAGTATTTGTTGGGTCAACAACAGAGTTACAAAAACTACTGAAGCAAGGTTTTCTAAATAATAATAAGACTTCAGAATAATAATGGCAAAGACCTGTAAAAAGGGATATTACTATTGCTTCACCTCCAAGAGGTGTAAGAAAATTCCTGCTGGGCATCATGTCATGGGATCAGGTCGTTTGATGAAAGACAGTGAGCATGATGAGAAAAACGGTAGTGAAGAGTCTACTGAAACTCCTAAAAATGGAAATGGTAATGGAGACGGTGGTAATGGTGGGTCAGTAAGTGAAGGATGGTCGAATAAGTATAAAAAGTCAATCAACTGCGATAATCCAAAAGGATTCTCTCAGCGTGCTCATTGTCAAGGACGCAAAAAGAAAATGAATGAAGGAAAAGAAAAACAAGATCATGAAGTATCAATGGCAAAAACGCAAGTCAAAAAGTCTATTGATAACCTTAAAAAGGTAGCAAGAGTTCTTGCAAAAAAATCCGATTCAGACAATCTTCCTGCATGGGTACAGGCAAAACTGACTGATACTGAGCATCATACTGATGCTGCTGCTTCTTATATGACTAATGGTGATGATGTTTCTGAAGCAGTAAGATTAAAAAATGGTAATATTAAAACGGCAATTGATACAATCAAAAAAACAAAAGAATACAAAAAAAATCCTGCACCATTTCATGTTTTTCCATCTCAAATAAAGTCAGTAGATACTCAATCTTTTGAACCAGAAGGTGAGTTTTTAGAAGAGAAGAAAAAGAAGGGTGGCACTCTTCATAACTGGTTTGGTAAGTCAAAATCAAAAGATGGCAAACCAGGTTGGGTGCAGTCTGATGGGTCTCCATGTGCCAATGAGCCTGGCGAAACAAAGACACCTAAGTGCTACTCATCCAGAAGACTTGCTGGTCTGAAGAAGACTGAAGAAGGTAAGAAGAAGATTAGAAGTGCTGATGCACGCAAGAGTAGAAAAGACCCAGGTCAGCAACAAAAGAGTAGTGGTGCCGCACCAACAATGGTAAGAACTTTCACAGATAAGAAAGATTATAAAAAGCACAAATCAGGAGATTATAGAGAGGGTTTTGAAATGCAAGAAGCAAGAGATGTAAAAGGAAAGGGTAGTGGTAAGAAAGATGCTTGCTACCATAAGGTCAAGTCACGATATTCTGTTTGGCCAAGTGCATATGCTTCTGGCGCATTAGTCAAGTGTCGTAAGGTTGGTGCTGCTAACTGGGGCAATTCAACCAGAAAAGAAGGTTTTGAATTTTCAAACTGGAGAGACGATTTCAAAGCACTTGAGATTGAAACTGTAGATTTGATTAAAGCAGAACCTCTTGTAGTCAATGAAGCAAAGAAGTGCTGGAAAGGTTATGAGAAGAAGGGCACTCAAAAACTCTTCGGTAAGACTTATAACCGCTGCGTAAAGAAAGAAGAATTCTCTAACTGGAGAGAAGAACTTGCTGAAGGTGCT
>Ga0222714_10001653_pt1 | contig 24959 bp, 21 predicted proteins | sample C33_3DmetaG_FD_165048 | JGI IMG/M metagenome (GOLD analysis project Ga0222714, IMG submission 165048) | Estuarine water microbial communities from San Francisco Bay, California, United States - C33_3D | ecosystem: Environmental > Aquatic > Marine > Unclassified | place: USA: California...
TAAAAAAAGAAGAAAATCCACTTTTAGGATTACGTGGTATTCGTCTTTTCAATGCTTACAAAGATTTATTTTATACACAAATAAAAGCAATGCTGATGGCCTCCATTCATGGTAATATTCATCTATTAATACCGATGGTCTCAACTAAAAAAGAAGTCGTTGAAGTTATACAACTCATTAATGACGTGAAGTCTGAACTCCTCCAACACAATATACCTTATGGAAACATAAACATTGGTGTCATGATTGAAGTACCGTCATTAGCATTAACGGCACATATGATTGCACCACTTGTTGATTTCTTTTCAATTGGCACAAATGATCTTATTCAATACACAATGGCAACCGATCGCTCGTTAACAATTGATGAAAAAATTGCAGATCCATATCATCCCTCTATCATCGCTTTAATAAGTCATGTGATTGAAAGTGCGAATAAAAATAATATTCCTGTTAGTGTCTGTGGTGACGTCGCATCAGAACCATTATATGCTTCACTACTTATTGCATTAGGTGTATCGACACTTTCAATGGTTCCACATAAAATATTATTGATTCGAAAACATATTCATGATCTCAACTATTCATATATCAAAAACATGAAAGATGAATTATTACTTTTAGAAAATCGAAATGATGTTCAAGCATTAGTAAAAAAAACACCATCCAATTAGGATGGTGTTTTTTTATTCATGTTTTGATTTAATAAAATACGTTTTTAGTCGTTTAAAGAGTTTGGTTTGTTCATAACTTAAGATGGCGACTTTATAAATGGGTGTGACTAAGAAAATCACGCCAATGGTTGTGATGATAAGAATAAAGAGTGCAAGGATGACTTCAAGTGGTGTTAGTATTCCTGCCGCAAAAGCAACAGGTGCCGTCATAGGTGCAAAGAATGGTATGAAAGAAGCAATTCTAAGAAGTGTATCGCCACCTGCAGCAGATGCAAAAATAGAAATGTAAAAGCCAATGACTAACAAGATCATAATCGGACCTTGAAACGTTTGATAATCTTCTTGAGTTGTGGAGATGGCTGCAGTTAATGCGGCAATCACTAAGTACAACAGTGCTCCAACAAATATAAATAAAGCTGTGACAATAAGAATGCCTTGCCAGTTTGGAAAATATTCAACAAAAACTTCAGTTAAAGATGCCGTTGAAACACCTGTAACACTTGATGTTTGATTGCCAATCAACGTTCCGATTGAACCATAAATAATCAGCAATAAACTTTGAATTGTAATAAAAATTAAACTTGCAATAATCTTAGATAAAAAATGAATATTCGCTTTTACACTTGAAATAATGGTTTCAATTGCTTTGGATGATTTTTCTTCAATGATATCAACCCCAACAAATTGAATACCAAACGTCATAATTAAAAATAAAGGTAATGTAAATAGAGATGAAATTGAACTAATAATTTCATTTATGAATGGATCTTCATAGTCATCTGGTAAAAATGAGTCAATGACTGGTGGCACATATGCTTGATTTTGACTAAATACATCAAGAAATTGAATGGTTTGTGTAATGACAGTATCATACGTTGTTTCAAATCGATATAAGTCTAAATTGAGTCGACCATTATCAAATTGAATCATGAGTAGGATATCATAGTCGTTTTGTTCAAAAAATGAGTCTTTCATGCTTTCTTGTGTCTCAAAAAAAATAAAGATATCTTCTTCTAAACCTTGATTTAATGTTTCATCAAGTTGACTAATATATCCTAAAGAAGCTTCATCTACAACATATGCAATTCGAACAAAAGCGTCATCATCATTTTCAAACAATCCAATGATGGTTGGTAAATTAATAATAAGTATCGTAAGTAATCCAATGATGATATTAGAAATCAAAAATGATTTTTTTAGTAATCTTTTTTTCAAGCCATAAAAGATAAGAAATTTAAGTTTTTTCATGATTTTTCACCTTATCAATAAAGATTTCTGAAAGTGGTGGCTCTAAAACATCAAATGTCATCACATCATCACATGTCTTAATATAGTTAAATACATCTTTAACACTATCTTTTGATGATACTTTAACCATCGTTGCATGTGGTTGAACATCAACTTGAAGCACACCTTCAATCGATTGAATCACATCAATATCAATATGTTTCGCTTTAATTTTAATATTCAGTTTTTGATATGCTTCTTTGATTTTTTGAATAGGACCCTCTAAAATGACTTTCCCTTTTTCTAAGACTACAATTTTCTCACAAAAGGATTCCACATGATCAAGTTGATGGGATGAAAAAATAACCATGGCTCCTTGTTTTTGAAAGTCTCTAATGGCCGATACAAATATTTCGGTATTAATTGGATCAAGTCCACTAAAAGGTTCATCTAAAATAAGTAACTTCGGGTTATTAATTAGTGCCGCAATGAATTGTATTTTTTGTTGATTACCTTTTGACAATTCTTTGACTTTTTTCGTTTTATAAACACTGATTCCAAAACGTTCTAACCAATAATCGAGCCTTGTTTCAATGTCTTCTTTTGAAACATCTTTCAATTGACCTAAGTACATCATTAAATCTTTAACTGTAACTTTTGTAAGTAACGAACGTTCTTCGATCATGTATCCAATCGTATTGACATCTTCATAGCTTACTTCATGATTAAAGTATGAAATTGAGCCTTCTTTTGGTTTAATAAGACCCATAATCATTCTAAATGTCGTTGTTTTACCAGCTCCATTTGTTCCAAGTAAACCAAAAATTTCACCAGGTTGAATGGTAAATGATAAGTCTTGTACTGCTTTGACCACACCATAGGACATGGCTACATGTTTTACTTCTAACATCATACACCTCAAACATATTTTATAATAATTATTATTAATTATCAATAATTATTATTAATTATATAAAAATATGCATGTTAATCATGCATATTTAATGTAACGCATAGCGATTTGAAAGCTTCTAGTGACATTGTTTCTTGATCTTGTGACCCATATCTTCTTATCGTTACGGATTGATTTTCAACTTCTTGATCTCCTAAAACTAGGGTAAATGGAATTTTATCAGTTTGAGACGCTCTAATCTTATATCCCATCTTCTCATTCCTTAAATCAAGCTCGACTCTAAATTTAGAAAGCACTTCTTTCACTTGATGCGCGTAAGCTTCGTGTAACTCTAAATGTACTGGAATGACCATGATTTGAGTTGGAGACAACCAAAATGGAAAAGCACCTTTATATTCTTCGATTAAATAGGCAACAAAGCGTTCCATTGTTGATACAATGCCCCTATGAATCACAACAGGTCGATGGTCTTTACCATCTTCACCAACATACGTTAATTCAAATTTTTCAGGTAATAAAAAATCTAATTGAATGGTTGAAAGTGTTTCTTCATGTCCAAGTGCTGTTTTAACTTGAACATCGAGCTTAGGACCATAAAAAGCAGCTTCACCTTTCGCTTCATAATAATCTAATCCTAATTCATCCAACGCCTCTTTAAGCATGGATTCTGCTTTATTCCACATTCCATCATTTGGATAATATTTTTCTTTATCCTCTTTGTCTCGATAACTTAAGCGGCAAGTGAAATCGGTGATATTAAAATCTTTATAGACCTCAAATAATAAATGGGCAACGCGTTTAAATTCTTCTTTAATTTGATCTGGTCTTACAAAAATATGGGCATCATTTAATGTCATTTCTCTAACACGTTGAAGTCCAGATAACGCCCCACTTTTTTCATATCTATGCATCATCCCTAATTCAGCAATACGAATAGGTAACTCTTTATAACTATGAATGTCTTGTTTAAATATAAGCATATGATGAGGACAATTCATAGGTCTTAAAACAAGTAGCTCACCGTCTCCCATATCCATAGGTGGAAACATATTTTCATGGTAATGATCCCAATGTCCTGATGTTTTATATAAATCAACATTGGCCATAATTGGCGTATAAACATGGTCATAGCCTAAAGCAATTTCTTTATCGGTAATATAACGTTCGATGACGCGTCTAATGGTTGCACCTTTTTTTAACCAAAAAGGCAATCCAGCACCCGCTTCTTTGGTTGTCATAAATAGGTTTTGCGCTTTACCGATTTTACGATGATCGCGTGCTTTTCTTTCTTCTAATAATGTTAAATAAGCCTGTAGATCTTCTTCACTGAAAAAAGCTGTTCCATACACTCTTGTAAGCATATCATTTTTTGCATCGCCTCTAAAATAAGCCCCTGCAAGTGATAATAATTTAAAATGCTTAATAAGTCCTGTATGAGAAACATGGCCACCACGACATAAATCTGTGAAATCACCTTGTTTGTAAAAAGAAAGTTGATCGTCTTTATATTGTTCAATGATATCAAGTTTAAACTTATCGTGAGCAAACATCTTTTGCGCCTCTTCATAAGAAGCTTCAATTCTAACGATTGGAAGTGCTTGATCTTTAAAAGCATGCATTTTCTTTTCAATGGTTAATAAATCTTCTTCTGTCATTTGGTAATCAGGCACCATAATATCATAATAAAAACCTTCTTCAATTGCAGGTCCTACGCCAAATAATGCATTTGGATATAACGATAAAACAGCTTGAGCAAGTAAATGCGCAGCGGAATGTCTTAAAAAATAAAGTGCTTCAGAATCTTTTTTCGTAATAATTTTAAAGGATGCATCTTCATATAGTGGTCTTGATAATTCAACATAGGTATCATTGACCATTGCGCCAACAGCGTCTTTTGCTAAACTCTTTGAAATGGATGACGCAACATCATAAGATGTCAAACCTTGGTCATATGCTTTGATACTTCCATCTGGAAACGTTAAATTCATAATATGCCTCTTTCATAAAAACATGCCTTATCAACAGATAAGACATGGTTATTATAGCATATATTCACTTGTTTTTCTATGTTAACTTCACTAAAGTCATAAGGTCACGAAGTCTTTTAATGAGCCTCAAGGCTTTCACACGATTGACCTCATCATGACCAGTTGCTAAGACATCAACCAGTTCTGTTAAGGTATAGTTTGATGATACATAGACGGGTAAAGATGCACTTAACCTATATTGAATCAGTGGCATTAAAATTTCATCTCTAAACCAAGGAGAATGAAACTCACCACCTAAATCATCTAGTATTAATATGGCTGTTTGTTTTAAGATATTGATTCTTTTTTCAATGGTCCCCTCATCAATTCCTTGTTTAAATCCGCGTATTAAATCAGGCACATACGTAAAAATAACATCAACATCATGGGTTGCATAAGAAGCTGCAATCGCAGATAATAAATAACTTTTTCCTGATCCATAGGGACCATAGATATAAAGACCTTTAGTTGCTTTTTTATCTAAATACATAGAAATAGAATCTTCTGCTTCTTTTTTAGCCGTCTTACGATTTTCTGTTTTTTCATGAAAATCATTTAAACTTGCATGCTGAATATAAATATCACTATCAAAATAAGATAAGTATTTTCTAAGTTTTAATTGTTTCATTGCATACGCTTTTTCTTTTGTTGGACGGTAAACAATCTCAATGTAAGGTGATGTCATTAACACTGGTAGATAACCATCATATTCTGTTTGGTCATATTTATCCATTAAATATTGATACACTTTTAAGACGTCTTGATCATCGATGTTTAAATCTTTTGTTTCATCATCTTTTAAAATAAACTGACGCATCTCTTCAAGAGTCATAGGGCTTCCTCCTCTTTTTTGAGTTGCTCTAAGTAGCTATCTAACCAATCAGGTTCGACTGAAACACGTACCGCTTTTTTATACGTTTTTTTCTGATATGTGGATTCTAATTTTGTTGTCATTTCAATCGCATCTTCTGATGTTGAAACGCCTTTCGATAACCAATCATTTAATATTTTTTCTAAATAATGAAGGTGTGGTAAAATACCATCTTTTCTTTTTAAAACAAAAATTAATAAGACATTGATCACACCCATATCCACATGATTTCTTTCAACTAAAGAAGTCACTGTATCTAAAGCCGCACCTTGTGCATCAACTTTGGCATATTTTTGAACAATATATGTGGGTGATACTTGAATGAAATCATTCGATGATTGCTGTTTTTTCTCATCAATGGTGAGGACTTGATGTTTTTCAAAATACCTTTTTGAGGCCAGTTGAATCGCTTCTTTTTTCACGAGTTGTGTGGGCTCTAATGATGTAATAATTGCATTTAGATCTTCATAAGTAAATTGATAAATATAGACGAGATTTTCAATGAGTTGTCTTATCGATGATTTTAATAAACTTGGTTTTTTATAAGCAGAAGGTAATTGATCAACCCATCCTTCATATGGAAATGTTGATTTTAATAATGGATGATGGATACCACCATTTTCAAAGAGTGGTTCATGAATCGATAACCTTTTGATTTGGTCAATTTCAAATACATCATTAAATTGTACATCTTTACGAACATACCCAATTGATGGTTGCATGACTTTAAATTGCTCGATAAGAAATGTTAAGGTTTGCTTTCCTACTTTTTGTTCAAGCGTAATTCCAAAAATCGTATCATTTAAAAATTGTTTTGCCGTCATTGGTTTTTTTAATTGTAAAAGAATCTCTTCTTGTTTTTCAAATACATCTAATAAGGCATACGCACTTAGATGATTACACGCTTCGTTAAACTCTTTTTCTGTGATCACAAGCATATTAAGAATTAGTGCTTGATCCATGTCAACACTTTCTTTTTGATACGTATATGAAAAGATAAATTGATATAGTGAAAAAGCAACCGTTCCAATAAGTGGACGATATAAAAGTGACAGTACTTTATGATCATGACCCGATAAATCTATCGGAGAGAATAGTTTAATGTGCTTCATGTATGATGATTTCTATTTCCTTTTCTAATGCTTGATAAAATGATTCAAATCCTAATGTTCCTGAAACGATGTGTGTTGTTTTTTTGATTTTTTCTTCTTGTTTCATTTGCGAATCAATTCTAGAAACTGCTTGTTTGTGAGTGAATCCTCTTTTTTTTAACCGGTTTAATTGGATATCTTTATCAACAGTGATTAAAATCACGGCATCTAAATGATGTTCATAAGACGTTTCATAGAGTAATGGAATATCAATAAAAATCATCTTTGATTTCATTTTGATTTGTTTTTCAATTTCTTCATACACTTTTGGATGTAAGAAGGATTCTAGTTGATGTCTAATTGTCTCATTTAAAAACACTTCTTCAATAAAAGCCTGCTTGATATGATGATCTTTTAAATCACGATTAAACATGACTGAAAGCGTATCAATGACATCTTGTTTTTTCCATAGTAATCTAACAATCTCATCACTATCAATGACATCATAGCCTTTGGCTTTTAAATAGGTAACTGCAGTAGATTTTCCACTCGCAATGTTTCCTGTAATTCCTATTTTTAAGTTATTGTTTTTGACATGTTGGACAGACATACGTTCCTCTACCTCCAACTTTTATTTTAATAATTGGTGTTTGACACCTTTCACAAGGTTCATCTTTTTTAGTATGAACTTTTAATTCATTTTGAAATTTACCATCGACACCATGAACCGCGTGATAGGTCCGAATGGTGGAGCCTCCAAGAGAGGTTGCATGTTCTAGGACATCTGTTGCGTGTTTGATTAACGATACGACTTCTTTTTGTGTGATCTTATCACACGGTTTTAATGGGTGAATTTTTGCGCGATATAGTGTTTCATCTACATAAATATTACCTAAACCAGCAATGATATGTTGATCAAGAAATGCCATTTTAATTGGAATGCGTTTATGTGTAAGTTTTTGATAAAGTGATCGAGAATCACTATCTTTAGGTTCTTTTCCGAGTAAAGATAATGGCGGAACTTCTAAATACATAGATTTAGAAATCAGTTCAAACTTTCCAAATTTTCTTGTATCATGATATGTTAAATATTCATCAGAATTTAAATGAAAGACCACATGCTCATGATGCGCTTTTTTACGTGGTTGGTGAATGTAATATTTACCCTCCATTCGTAAATGTGAAATCATCACATCTTCATCTAAAACAAACACTAAATATTTACCATATCTTAAAATGTCTTGAATGTGTTGTCCTGTGATTTTGTGTTTAAAATCTTTTGTAATAACACAATTATCCCAGTAAATATCAACATCAACAATTACTTTATTCTTTAATAATGGTAATAAAGTTTGTCTTACGGTTTCTACCTCAGGTAATTCTGGCATTATTTGACCTCATACCAACTTTGACCAGTATCCATTGAGATATCAAGTGATACTTTCATGTCAATTGCATGTTTCATTGCATCTTCTACGATTTTAGAAACGTCATCAAGTTCATCCTCATAAACATTTAAGATGAGTTCATCATGAACTTGTAAGATCAGAGATGATCTAAGTTTAGCATGTTTGATTTTTTGATGAAGCTCAATCATTGCAAGTTTGATAATATCAGCGGCAGAGCCTTGAATTGGCGCATTCATTGCTGTTCTTTCCCCAAATGCACGTTGCATAAATACAGGTGATGTCAGTTCTGGAATGTAACGTCTTCTTTTAAGAATCGTTTCAACATAACCATGTGTTTTAGCAAATGCAACCGTCTCTTCCATATATGTTTTAATTTCAGGATAAATCGTTAAATACGTGTCAATAAATTGCTGAGCTTCTTTTTGAGACACATGAATATCATCTGCTAAACTCCATGCTGAAATCCCGTAAATAATGCCAAAATTAACCGCTTTTGCTTGACGTCTTTGTTCTTTTGATACGGTTTCAACATGAAATACTTTTTTAGCGGTTTGTTCATGGATATCTTCGTTTTTGTTAAATGATTCAATAAGTGCTTCTACATTTGCAATATCGGCAAGCACGCGTAATTCAATTTGAGAGTAATCAGCTCCAAGTAACAAAGCATCTTTTGAAGCATGAAAAATTTGACGAATGAGTCTTCCTTCTTCGCTACGAATAGGAATGTTTTGTAAATTAGGATCTGTTGAAGAAAGTCTTCCTGTTGTTGTTAGAGCTTGCATATAAATGGTATGGATTTTACCATCACTTAAAATATAAGGTCTAAGTCCTTCGATATAAGTGGAATACAATTTAGAAAGACTTCGATACGTTAGGATATGCTCAATAATCGGATGATGCTTTGTGAGCTTTTCTAAAACATCAACATTGGTTGAATATCCAGTTTTTGTTTTTTTACCTGAAGGCAATCCTAAATGGTCAAATAAAATCTCACCTAATTGTTTTGGGGATGCAATATTGAATGTCATACCAGCGAGATCTTGAATCGTTTTTTCTAAGATATCAATTCTTGATTTTAATGTATCTCCTAATTGATTCAGTGTGTCGATATTGGCATCAATTCCTTGAAATTCCATATCACCTAATACAAATGATAAAGGTAGTTCAACATCATATAATAAATGAAATTGATTTTTTTCTTGTAATAAAACATCTTGTTTTTCTTTTAAATCTAATATTGCTTTCGCTTTAGAAACGATATGTTTTTGATGACGCGCATCTTCAGGTAATCCTTTTTTAACACCTTTTCCGTATATATCATCTTCATAAGCAATGCCTGTATAATCAAATGCAGATACCACACGATTAAATTCTTCTTTTCCTAAATGCGCATTAATAATATAACTTGAAAGTAATAAATCAAACGTGATGCCTTTAATTTCTAGCCCTTTCCATTTGAAGAAAACATAGATTGCTTTGGCATCATAAACATATTTTATAATATCAGGATTTTCTAAAAATTGGCGAAATAAAGAAGACGTTAACGCGTAAATTGGCTCAATAAATACATAACTATGATTAAATGCAAGCCCTATACCCCATAACTCAGCATGATGATAATTACTATCTGAAAGTTCAACATGCATCGCACATGTTTGAAAGGATAACGAAGAAAACTTTTCATCAGAATCAATCACTTCAATCTCATACTCAGATGTCGTTTCTTCTACTTTGACTTTTTTAGCAAGCATATGAAGTTCATATCTTTGTAAAAACTTGATACGCTTATCTTGGTCTAGTGGATTTCTTAAAATATCTTCAAATGCTAAATCAAGTGACGCATTCGTATCTATCGTCACGAGTGTTTTAGATAATAATGCAGATTCATGACCTTCTTTGATTTTCTCGGCTAATTTTCCACCAATCTCATCTGCATGCGCTAACACATTTTCTAATGATCCATAGGTTTTAAGTAATTTAATGGCTGTTTTTTCGCCAACTCCTGGAATACCTGGGATATTATCAGAAGGATCTCCCATGAGCCCTTTTAGATCAATCATTTGAAGATGTGTGAGTTCATAGGTTTCTATAATTTTTTCTGGCGTAAAATGATGCACTTCTTTCATACCTTTTTTAAGTAAATGCACGGTCACGTTATTAGAAACAAGTTGCAGTAAATCTTTATCAGAAGAATAAATATGAATATCATAATGAGGTGTTTTAGACAATGTACCAATAATATCATCTGCTTCATATCCTGCTTGACGGTAATGCGTGACACCAATAACATCTAAATACTCGTTAATGATATCAAGTTGACTTGCAAGTTCTTCTGGCATTTTTGCACGTCCTGCTTTATATTCTTGATACATCTCATGTCTTTTGGTTTTTTCTTTTGTATCAAAAGCAACTAATATCATGTCATCTTGATCAGTAATGATTTGTTCAAACATGTTAATAAATGCAAAAAGGGCATTCGTATATTCACCTTTTGACGTTTGCATTAGTGTGGCACCAGGATATGCGGTTGCAAAATAGGCACGAAAGACGATTGAATTACCATCGACTAATATTAGTTTTTTATTCATAAATACCTGCTCATTTAAAATTTTATCATAAATTTTTAACGGATTTCCCACGACTTATGTGGATAACTTTAAAAAATAAAAGTCAATATTTAAATCGACCTTTATTCTTACCTTTACCTTTTTTCATTTTAGGTTGTTGCATTTGTTGAGGTTTAAAGTTATTGAGTTGAGATGGATCCATAGACATCATTTGTTTCATCATCATTTTTTGTTTATTAAATGCATCTCTTAGCCTGTTCACTGCTGCAACGGATAACCCACTGCCTTTTGCGATGCGTTCACGTCTTTTAGATGATTGATCAATAAGTACAGGATCTTTACGTTCTTTTAAAGTCATGGAATCAATAATGATTCCCATTTCTTTTAACGGTTTATCATCAACTTGAGAAGATTGTTTTCCTAATCCGGGAATGAGTCCAACAACTTTTTGAATGGAACCCATGCGTTGAATCATTTTAAATTGTTTTTTTAAGTCATTATAGTTAAATGTATTGTTTTGAATCTTTGACATGAGATCTTTTGCATCATCTTCAGAAACTGCTTCCGATGCTTTTTCAACTAAACTCATGACATCACCCATGCCTAAAATTCTAGATGCCATACGATCTGGATGGAAAACTTCAAGCGTTTCTATTTTTTCTCCAGATGCCTGAAATTTAATTGGAATTTGAGCAACACTTGATACCGATAATGCAGCACCACCACGGGTGTCACCATCAAGTTTTGTAAGTAACACACCTGTTGCAACAATGGCTTCATGGAAATTTCTTGCTGTATTCGCTGCATCTTGACCCGTCATCGCATCAATGGTAAGAAGAATTTCAGAAGGTGAGGTTAATGTTTTAATACGTTTAAGTTCGTCTAATAGCATCTCATCAATAGAAAGACGACCAGCAGTATCAATAAGCATGACATCAAAAGCATGTGTTTTTGCATAGACTAATGCTTCTTTAATAATACTATCAACATCGGTTTGACCTTTTTCAAAAACGTCGATCTCGATACTTTGTCCTAAGACTTTCAGTTGTTCGATGGCTGCTGGTCTGTATATATCTGCTGCCACAAGTAATACTTTTTTCTTGTCTGAATCACGTAATGTTTTCGCGAGTTTGACGATAGACGTTGTTTTACCAGAACCTTGCAATCCAATGAGCATCATCACCGTTAATCCTGATGGCTGATAAGAAATATATGCTGTTTTTTCACCTAAGGTTTTTGTGAGGGTGTCTGTGACAATTTTAACAACTTGCTGAGCAGGATTAAGTCCTTTAATGATTTTTTCACCCAGTGCTTGTTCTTTCACTTGTTCGGTGAATGTTTTAATCACGCTTAAATGAACGTCCGCCTCTAAAAGGGCACGTCTTATTTCTTTTAAAGCATCTAAAATATCATTTTCTGTTAAATAGCCTTTCCCAGTTAATCGGCGAAGGGCCATTTGCATACGAGAACTTAACGTTGTTTCAAACATCATTCATCCATCGCTTTGATTTGGTCTAATAAGGTTTCATCTTTTGTTTCATCATAGGTTTTAAAAAGGAGTTGTCTTTTTTGAGCTTTTTGATAAAGTTGAAGTTTCTCTTCATACGCATACAAATGATCTTCTATTTTATGAATAGCATCATGAATGGCGCTTCTTGAAACTTGATAAGCGTCTGCAATTTCTTTTAAGCTAAAATCTTCTAAGACATAGGCCTTAAAATAAAGTTTTTGAGTATCTGTCAGTAATGGTTCATATTGTAAAAATAATGAAATTAAATAATCTTTTTTATCAAAGTCCATCATTTACTCCGTGATGAATTAATTGTTGCATAAACGCTTCTTTATCAAATGGTTTTAAATCATCGATGCCTTCACCAATGCCAATGTATGCAATTGGGACGTTTAACATCGATACAATTGGTAAAACAATTCCACCTTTAGAGGTGCCGTCTAATTTTGTGATTACTAAATCGGTAATTTTTGTGGCTTCATGAAATAGTTTTGCTTGAGATAATCCGTTTTGACCGGTAGTTGCATCAATGACTAAAAAAGTATGAGTATCAATCTCTCCATAAGCTTTTGAAATCATTTGTCTCATCTTAGATAACTCAGCCATTAAATGACTCTTATTTTGAAGACGTCCTGCAGTATCAATTAAAATGATTTCTGAATCCAAATCTTTTGCTTTTTTTAAGCCCTCAAAGATGACAGAACTAGGATCTTTAGAAGGATTTGAATAAAATTCAACATCACTTTTTTTTGCCCAAATCGATAACTGATCAATCGCAGCTGCTCGAAATGTATCTGCAGCGATGATCATGACTTTTTTCTCTTGAGCATAAAGATGAGCAAGTTTTCCAATCGTTGTTGTTTTTCCAACACCATTCACACCCACTACAAAAATCACATGCTTACTTACTAAAGGTTTCGATTCTAATAATATTTCATCGACATACTGATATAAAACATCGAGTAAACTTTCATAATTCGTAATTGGATGTTTCTTATTAATTAACTGAATTTGTTCAACAATTTGAGTGGTTGTTTCTAAACCAACATCAGACATGAGTAATGCATCTTCTAAAGCTTCAATGACATCTGCATGTAAGTGATTGTGTTTGTCCATCGCTTCTAAAACTGAAAACAAAGACACTTGGGCTCTTAATAGTGATTGCTTATAAGATGTTTTTATTTTTTTTGAAAATAAATTTTTAAAAAAGCCCATAAATACTCCCAGACAATATTATACCATAAAGAAAAAGACTTCTTTCGGTGAGAAAGTCGTCTTTATTCTTTAGGGAAAAAGGGTCTAAAAATTTCTTTTTAGAGCCTTTATATTATCAAATACTTTTGAAAATGTAAAGAGGAATGATTTAATTTTCTGAAACTTCTTCTTTTTTAATATACTTACACTTAGGAAACCCACTACACGCAACAAATTCACCATATTTTGATTTTCTAATGACAAGTTGACTGCCACACTCAGGACATGTCTCTTCTAACATCACTGGTTGTATCTTTTTCATGTTTTCTTTAGCATCATCAAGCATTGGCATAAACATCTCATAAAAGTTCTTTAAAATAGACATTTTATCGAAGTCGCCTTCAGCAATCTTATCCAGATGAGATTCCATATCTGCTGTATAATCCGTGTTGATGATGTCTTTAAAAAACTTATCTAGTTCATTAGATGTTAAAATACCTTGCTCCGTTGGTTGAAGATTTTTTTCTTTATTGACATAGCCTCGATCAATGAGTGTTTTAATAATGGATGCATAGGTTGAAGGTCTTCCTATTCCTAATTCATCTAGCTTTTTAATCATACTTGCTTCGTTATATCTTGGTTTAGGTTGCGTTTGTTTTTCAATAGAAACAATCTCTTCCATTTCAATATGTTGATTTTGGGTAAACTTAGGTAAAATGATGTCTTTATTTTTAGATTCTTCATACACTTTTAAAAATCCATCAAAGACAAGACGTATCCCTTTCATTGTAAAATCATGCTGATTGGAAGTCAAAGTTACTTTTGTATGTTCTAATATTGCAGGTGCCATGAGTGATGCGAGTGTTCTTCCATAAATACGTTGATACAATTTCATGGCATCATCAAAGAGTTTTTCATCTTTAATAGATTCTCTATCTACGTGTTGTTTGACGTATTCAGGCGTAAATGTTAATTTTGTTGGACGTATGCCTTCATGCGCATCTTGAGCATTCGAATCTTTTGTTGTCTTATAGCTTCCTAAATATGCTTTCCCAAATTCTGTCTCTATATAGGTCATCGCATCATTAACAAATTCATCAGATAAACGGGTCACATCAGTTCTCATATAAGTAATAAGACCCGTAAGTTCTCCATTAATTTCAATACCTTCATATAAATATTGAGCAAGCATCATTGTTTTTGTTGAACTGTAGCTTAAGTAACTATAAGCATCTCTTTGTAAGGTTGATGTTTTAAATGCTTCTTTAGATTTTCTCTCTTTTTCGTTAATATCTAGCGCAGAAACAATAAATGGATTCACTGCTTCTTGAAGAATGAGATCCGTTGTTTCTTTACTTAATTGGTCTTTATTTTTAATGTATTCTGCTTTGATGCCTTGATACATTGCTTCGATATCAAAATACGTTTTAGGGATAAACGCTTGAATTTCTTTTTCTAAATCAACAATAAGTTTTAATGCAACACTTTGAACACGTCCTGCTGATTTTGATTTGATTTTAGATTGTAAGAGTGTTGATAATTTAAAACCAATGATTCTATCTAACATACGTCGAGTTTCTTGAGAGTTTACAAGCCCAGTATCTATTTTACGAGGTTGTTTAACCGCATCTAATATTTTTTGTTTTGTAATTTCAGAAAAAACGACTCTATTTTCTTCGTTGATATTTAAGTCTAGAACTTGAGCGATATGCCATGCAATCGCTTCACCTTCTCTATCTTGGTCGGTTGCGATTAAGACATCGCGTGATTTTGCTTGTTTTTTTAAATCGTTAACAAGGGTTTGTTTTCCTTTTATGATTTGGTAACTTGGTTCAAAATTAGATTCTACATCAATACCTAATCCACCTTTTCCAGATGTCGCTAGATCGCGTATGTGTCCTTTAGAAGATACGACAACGTGACCACTGCCTAAATAGGATTGAATAGCTTTTGCTTTTGATGGAGATTCGACGATAATTAGTTTTTCTTTCATAATCCCTCCGCTTATTCATCATATAAATAAAAAAGTTTGATGTCAAGTAAAAATGACAAGAAACTATTTATATATTATAAATATATAGATTTATGTGTTTTACTTCAACCATTTTAACATGGCATCTTTAACAGGTTGAAAGCTTTGACGATGAATCGGTGTTGGTCCGTATGTTTGAAGAGAATCGATATGTTTTTTAGTAGGATATCCTTTATGTTGATCAAAACCATATTCTGGAAACAGGTCATGCATGTGTCGCATGTAAGCATCTCTTGTTGTTTTAGCGACAATGGATGCTGCTGCAATAGAAATGGATTTTTGATCACCTTTAATAATGGATTCTAAGTTTTTATATTCTGGAATAGGCATCGCATCGGTTAATATGAAGTCTGGTTTGATTGATAACCCATTAATGGCTTCGACCATGGCTTCTTTTGTAGCACGATAAATATTGATTCGGTCAATATCTTCAACAGAACCTAAAACAACTTTAATGGCAAGCGCATGTTGCTTTACTTCTTCTAAGGCAACTTGAAGTTGTTTTTCTGATAACATTTTTGAATCTTTAACATGATGTAAAATCGCACCAGGTTTTAATATCACTGCAGCAGCAACAACGGGTCCTGCAAGTGGTCCTCTCCCTGCTTCATCGACACCACATATATGCAATTTACCGATATGAATGAGCTTGTTTTCATACTCATACATCGAGGGTATCAAAGGTAAGTCCTCCTAATTTATTGGAACGAAGATCGGTTAAAAATAAATGATACACTCTATCTTCATCGATATGTCCACCTTTTAAAAGCGCACCTCTTTTGGTTGCGATTTGAAATAAAGCATCATCAATACTCGTGATGTCATATCTTTCTTTTAAGGTCTCTGGATAGGTTTTAATTAAATATTCTAATCCGTAAAAGACGACTTCATCTAATGGTAAAATCTTATCTTTAATTGCACCAGTTAAGGCGAGGTTCAATGCGACAATATCATCTTCAAATTTCGGCCATAAGACACCTGGAGAATCTAATAATTCTATTTTGGGATGGATTCTGATCCATTGAAGTTGTTTTGTTACCCCCGGTGTGTTTCCAGTTTTTGTTACTTTTTTCTTTGTTAATGCATTAATAAACGTAGATTTTCCTACATTAGGAATGCCTGAGATTAAAACTTTGTATATTTTATCTTTTAAACCTTTTTGATTTCTTTTTTCTTGAAGTGGTTCCATCATCTTATCTAATGCTTTAGTGACTTTTGCAGGCATTCTTGCATCTAAAGAAGATATATGAATCGCATGCAACCCTTGGTTTTTAAATGACTGAATAAAAAGCTGAGTTTGATGTTGATCCGCTAGATCAGATTTATTTAAAATATATAAAATCGGTTTATTTGAAATAAGATCTAATAGTTTAGGGTTCATCGATGACTTTGGAATACGTGCATCTAATAAAACAACGACTACATCAACAAGAGATAAAGAGACTTTGAGTTCTTTCATCGTTTTAAACATGTGACCTGGATACCATTGTATATGCTGATACTTACTCATAAATACCTCCAAATGGCCATAATCTAAAAATGACTTTTCCCATGATATCTTCTTCTAAAACATGACCAAACTCAATGCTATCTAGTGATGCTTGACTATTATCTCCTAATACAAAGTAGTGTATTAAACTACCATTGTCAAGTTGAGTCTCCAAAAAGAGTTGTTGTTGTTCAGTAACAACATATGAATGACCAGAAACAGAAGTCACTTTTACATCATTAATATAAAGAATTCTTTGACCATCTTCAATCTCAAAAGACACTCTATCACCTGGTAATCCTACAAGTCTTTTTACAAAATAAATGATTTCTTCATCATTAAATGTTGAAGATGGAATCAATGGATAGTCGTTTTTATTGACTTCAACAACTACGATATCGCCTCTTTTGGGGATATACATGAAATGAGAAATGATGATCCGGTCACCATCATTTAATGTTGGCATCATAGATTGTTGATTCACATTAGAGGGAATAATGATAAAACTAAAAATGAGCAAAATAAAACTAAGTGATACTGAAATAAACATCACCCAATCATTGATTTGAATGATCACGTTGTTGGTCTTAGATTTAAACATGATAGAAATAAAAAAGATTATTAAAAAAACAAAAAAGAGAGGCATCGAAAAATAACGAGATGCCTCAGTAAAACGTGTCACATCACTTAATGAAAAGATAAGAAATAGTGATAAGATGACAAATAGTAATAGGTGTTGATAATACATTTTAAATTGTTTCATTAAGATAAGATATCCTTTAATACATCGTCTAAATCATATAGACTTACTTGAACTTCTTTAGCTTTTGTGCCTTGAGCATCTTCTACAATACCAGTATCAATTAAAGATTTTACGATGTCTTGAGCTCTATTAAAACCAATTCCAAATTGTTTTTGTATTGAATTCATTGAACAGCTCTGTTGTTCAACAACAAATCTGGCAACATCAGGAAACAGTTCATCAAGTTGTGAGACTTTTTCTATTTTACGCTTTAATTCATCATGGCCAAAAATATAGTTCGTTGGTTGCTGATCTTTAATCATTGATGTCACCGCATAAATTTCGTCATCTGAAATATATGCTCCTTGTAATCGTAGAGGTGAATCACTTATTTTAAGTAACATGTCCCCACGCCCAAGTAATGTTTCAGCTCCAGCACCATCTAGAATCGTTGTTGAATCAACAAACGAAGCGACTTTAAATGCAATTCTTACTGGAATATTAGATTTAATTGTTCCTTTAATAACATCGGTTGTTGGTCTTTGTGTCGCAACAATTAGGTGGATACCTGCAGCACGAGCTTTTTGTGTAAGGCGTTGAATCGAATCTTCAACTTCTTTTGAAGCTGCCATAATTAAATCTGCTAACTCATCAATAATGACAACAATGCGAGGCATCTTTTCACCTTCAACAAGACCTTGTTCAACATTATCGTTATAAGATTGCAAGTTTCTCGCTCTTGATGAGGCAAAAATCATGAAACGTCGTTCCATTTCTTCTACTGCCCAATTTAACGCTTGTGAAGCAACTTTACTATCTGTAATCACCGGTGTGATTAGGTGTGGTAAATCGTTATATGGAGCGAGTTCAACCATTTTAGGATCGATTAATATTAATCTTAATTCTTCAGGTGAATTTTTAATAAGTAAGCTCACAAGAATGGTATTGACACATACACTTTTACCAGAATTGGTTGCACCTGCAATTAAACCATGCGGCATAGATTCAATGTTTGCATAAACATGGGATCCATCAATATCCATTCCTAATGCAACTTGTAAAGGTTGATTCGATTTTAAAAACTTTGGATCATCAACAATATTACCGAAACGAACCATATCTTTAACTTCATTAGGAACTTCGATCCCAACAAAAGGTTTTCCAGGGATTGGTGCTTCAATACGAACGGAAGTTGCTGCAAGACTCATGGTGATATTATCTTGAATACCAAGTACTTTTTTAACATTCACACCTGGTTCTAATGCAATTTCGTGTCGTGTTACAGTTGGTCCTTTTTTAGAATCTATGACTTGTCCTTCAATATTAAAATCAAGTAAGGTGGTATTCAGTTGGTCAACTTGATTAAGTAACCATTCTGGTTTTTCGGTGAGATCATTTTCACTTTTTTCAAATAATGACACACCTGGGTAGATATATACATGTTTTTTATTAACTTGTTCTTTTGCATGCTCTGAAATTGGTGTTTGATGTGCTTCTTTTTTGGCTTCAGGTTCTTGTTCAAATTGTGAAAAGAACGTTGATTCCATCGTGATGGTTGAAGGATCATTAGATTCTTCTGGTTCAAGTTCAATGGTTTGAACATGAGGCTCTATGTTTTGTTGAGGAACGTCAACATCTTCTATATATTCATCTTCAGGTTGTTGATTGTTAGAAATGATAGTTTGAGTATCTATTGAATCTTCATCATTCATATGTGGATGATTTGTTTCCACTTTCGTTTCTTCATCAAAAGATGATTCGATTCTAGAGCGCGTAATTGGTGCAATAATAGAAGGTTTTTTTTCTTCGATGTGCTGATCAATGATATCTTCAGGAATTTCTTCATGACCAAAATATGCTTTTCTTGTTTCAGTAGTAATAAAATTGTTGAATTCATAATATTTTGTTCCATATTTTGATACAGCTTCTGATTCATCAATTTTTTTCTTCGTACGAAAAGCATCAAGTTCTTTTGTTCGGTCTCGATTGGTAGACGTATCTATTGGTAGTGCAATGACATCCTTAACTTTACGACCAAACATTGGTGACACGAAATGAGACGTTTGATAAATCAGTTTAGAGCGAATGCCTTTATGTTTAGATAATTGATAGATTTTAAAAGGTTCTTTGACTTGTTGACTATTTTCTGTCATGTTTCGCCTCTTCTAATGTTTGATTAATATCTTCGTAAATATCATCAACATTGCTATGAATCGTTTCTTCTTTTTGGAAGACTTTCTTAGAGTAAATCTTATATGTTTCTTCTCCGACAATCGCAATGATTGCGGCACCAATATTTACCAAAATACGATCGATGATTTGCTCATTCGTGAAACGTCTAATCCAGTACACAGGATTCATTACATTCAGTGCCGACATCGATGCTTTAAATACTTCATCGACTCCTAATTCTTGTGCTTTTTTTACAATTTTAGAATCTTTCACTTTTTTTGTGGTTGTTGTAATGTCATACAAAGAAGATAAGGTATATCTTCTAAATAATTTTAAAAGTGGATGTTTTGTCATGTGATCAACACGATCGGTAATGTAATGATTGAGTAGTAGCGTCTCATCAAGCGTGAGTTCTAAATACGGTGTTTTAGATTCAGGGTAAAATTTTTGACTAATATCTAAAATAAGTTCTTGAGAAACTTGATATAAATGTATAGAAAATCCAACTTCATTTCTAAGCTTCTTATCTTTAAATTGATTTTGTGACCCTTCTATTAAAAGTAATATCATATTTTCATCAATATCTTCTTGATCTGCTTTTTTTATCTTTGCTTCTTTTCTAATATTTAAAAAGATGGCATACATATAGATGGTAAATAACACTAAAAACCCAGTCAAAATACCGAGTGAAAAACTAATCAAACTTGAAATATTAAGTTCTAATGGTCCAATTGTGATGAAAATCATTGTGATCCCCTTACCATATTATAGCACGAGAATAGTTAAGTTTACAGTAAGACTTTTCAGGCTTTCTTTTTTTAGGTTTATATGAGATAATATATTGACGGAGGGCATCATGAAGCATTTAATAATTTGTGACTTAGACGGTTCATTACTGAATCATGAAGGTGATGTCTCAGCACATTCAAAAAAGGTACTTAGACACTTAGAATCACTCGGTCATAAAGTCATAATCGCAACTGGAAGACCCCATAGTGGAGCCATTCAAATTTATGATGATTTAGGTATTCATAATGTTTTAATCACTGATAATGGTGGTTCGATTCAACATCCTAAAGATTCTTCCTTTTCAACTCAAAAAACCTATATTCCTAAAGCTATTACACATGAACTCTTTAAACATACACACCACTATTTAGATTCTGCTTTTTATAGTGATGAAAAAACAGTGTACGCTTATAAGTACGATCCAAGATTACGTATGTTTTTTTCAAGTTTAGATAAAAGAACCGTTATTGATAAACCATTTACTGAATTTGAGGTGGAAGCAACAGGAATCATTTATTTAGTTCAAACGCCTCATATTGAAACCTTTGAAACATTTTTTAAAACAACCTTTAGTGACACCTTATCATTTAGAATGTGGGGTCAAGATCACAAACATGCCATTTATGAAATTTATTTAAAACATATCTCTAAAGCTTCTGCAATTGAGTATGTTAGAAAATATTATGGCATCGACAAAGCAAATACCATTGCATTTGGAGATGGTGTCAATGACATTGAAATGATTGAATATGCTTCTTTAGGAGTTGCCATGAAAAATGCAATGCCTGAGGTTTTAGCTGTTTGTGATGATATCACTAAAGAAACCAATGATGACCACGGTATTGCTAAATATTTAATTAAACACTTCAATTTAAAGCTATAAAAACACTACGGTGTTTTTTTTATTTTATTTATTGTGTAATGCACAAAAAGGAGTCAATATGACAACTCAATTAAAAAAAGGAATTATTGAATTATGTGTGTTAAAACTGATTTCTGATACACCTTCAAGTGGTGTCGTTATAATTGAAAAGATGAACCATATGCTAAAGGTGAGTGAAAATACTGTGTATCCAATCTTAAGACGATTATCAGAAAAAGGGTTGTTTCAAACACACACTGAAAAAAGTGATGTTGGTGCACCAAAAAAAGTCTATACCATAACATTAGAAGGAAATAAACAATTAGAGAATGGGCTTAATGAATGGAAAGAGTTTATGGCAGATGTCACCTATATTTTAGGAGGAAATTATGACAAAAAGTAACTATTTAGAACGTCTCAATCACTTATTAGATCAATATAATATATATGAATCTCTCAAAGAAGATATCATTAAAGACTATGATACATTATGGCTGGAATATCATGAACTCAATATGATAGATATAGACATCGTTGAAAAACTTGGTCAACCTGAAGTCATCATTGATTCATTAACTGAAGGATACACAAAAAAAGAAATCATTCACAAAAGAAAAAAACAATCAAGTCAACAAAAGTTCATCGCATTGACAACATTTATCGCTTTATTTATGTTTTTCGGTTTTGGCTTTTTATTTGAAAATGGTTTTACATATGCATGGGTGTCATTTTTATTAATTCCGATGTCTGCAATTATCAAAGGCAAATAAAAAAAGCGCATCTCGCGCTTTTTTTACTTAAACATTTCTTTATTAAGAACATCTTCTAATCTATTGATATCTTTTAACGTTAATGATGAGATTGCAAACCTAATCCCATATTCAACAGGAATCGTAAAGATTTTATGTTCTTTTAACGTATGAAAAACAGTGAGAGGTTGATTGGTTTTCACAGTGATAAAGAATCCATGTTCATAAGGCAAATAAGGAATCTTTTTATCTTCTAAAATCGATATTAAAACCATTACTCTCGATTTAAGTAATGCTTTCGTTTCATCTAACTCTTTCAAATATAAATTATATTGGTGTTTTAATAGATGTTCGATGACTTGAAATCCAAATGAAGAAGGAAGCGAATAGGTCGATCTTGCAATATATCGAGTTTTTGTATCAATCTCGTTAAGTAATTCAAGATTATTTGAAACGGTCACAAGCATTCCAACTCTCGCACCGTATAAAGAAAAAGCTTTTGAACCAGAAAATGTCATAAATATAGTTAAATCTTTTAAATGTTCATTGATTAATGCAAAGTAATCATAGTTTTTATCTGCATAATCAACATATGCCATATCATTGATAAGAAATATTCGATCCTTTAATTGATTAGACTGAATAAGTTGAAAGAGTTCAATCCATTCTTCTTTTTTCATGGTGTAACCACTTGGATTATGAGAAGGATCATTGATAAGTACAAATACTTTTTCATGATGTAATAATGCGTGATCAATTTTATCTTTTAATGTTTTTAAGTCATATTGATTATCTTTATTAAACATATAAAACGTATCGTATGTAACGCCTTGATGTTCTAACATTTGATAATTATTATTCCAGGTTGGCACTGCATTAATAACAATATCTTTAGAACTTGCAACACTACGGTATAGTAAATACAACGCACCAGTTCCACCAAGTGTTAAAATATGTTTTTTAGGAAGGCTTAAAGTACCTTTTGATAAATGCTCCCACCATAAATCACCAACATACAACAACCCTTCTGGTTTGGTGTAAGGATACATGTGCGGAAGTGCTTGAATGCTTTGTGTCACTGTTTCAAAGGCATGAAACTGATGTTTGTTGTCATAGATTGAACCTATGGTTGCATTGATGACATCATCATCTTCTTTTTGAAGAGATCTTGCCTCATCAGCAATAAGTAATGTGTCAAGATTAATCGGGTTATTCATATGTACTCCTACTCAAAGAATCCTTAATTTGAATTATACCCCTTAATATCTAATTTTTCTATAGTTAATCCCCATTTTTATATTAAAAATATATTAAAATATGGATTTTATAAATATATCTAATGCTTTTCTATACGAACGTATAAAAATAAGTTATAATGCAACCAAAGAGGGAACCTATGAGAACATTAGAATTCGTTGTTTTAGTCTTAAGTTTACTACTCCTTGTTGGGTCGTTTTTTAAACTCAATAAGAAAAATCTTTACTTAAGTTTTTTACTTGTGTTGTTTGTCATCCTTTATGCCGTTTTTGAAGGATTACGCTATGAAGTGATTATCATTTTATTATTTTTAACCCTATCTTATCTCCCTTTTAAACCACTATTAAAACTTAGACGCTTTTTGATGATTTTCATCATCAGTATAATGTTACTACTGATGCTTGCATTTCCCGTTTATACGATGCCAACACCTACTGGTACCTATGATATCGGAACAAAAACATATCAAGTCAATGATGACACTAGAAATGAAATTTATGGAAGTCAAGAAGGTATTAGAAAGTTTAATTTTCAAATATGGTATCCATTTATTAAAACAAATGAAATTGAGCTTGCTCCTTGGTTACTTGATCAAGAGGTGACCTCTCAAGCATTAAGTCGTGACTTTGGGTTTCCTGGATTTTTACTCAATCAAACTCAATTTGTAACCTCTCATAGTTATTTAGATGCTGATTTCACTGAAGAAACGTCCTATCCAGTTGTGATTATTTCGCATGGATGGAGTGGAACAAAATACTTACATAGTGATTTAGGTGAAAACTTAGCAAGTCAAGGATTTATTGCAGTTTCAATTGAACACACTTATGGTGCGGTTGCAAGTGTCATTGATGGTGAAGTCATTTCTAAACAAGAAGATGCCCTTACTAATTTCGCTGATTCAGCATTAGGTCTTGCAAGTAATACTAGACTTATGATGACATATGGTTTAGATGTCATTGCTACCATCGATTTTTTAGAAACATTAAACGCTAATCAAAACGATATCTTTTATAACCATTTAGATTTAGCTAAAATTGGTGCTGTTGGACATTCAACAGGTGGTGGTGGAATCATTTATGCAGCCCTTCACGATAATAGAATTCAAGCAATCATCGGGCTTGATGCTTGGGTAGAACCTATTCAAGATGTGTTAAATGAAAAAACACTTTCAATTCCTTCATTATTTTTAAGAAGTGAAGCTTGGGAAGAACGTCCTAATAATGATATTTTAATTCCGATGTTACAGAATGCAACTGCAGAAACGCAATTATACAGAATTAACGGAACAACGCATTATGATTTTGCTATGGTCTATATGTATACCTCACTTGCTAAGACTTTAGGATTTTCTGGTTCTATTCCAACACAAACGATGATTGAAATT
>Ga0222714_10001655_pt1 | contig 24957 bp, 30 predicted proteins | sample C33_3DmetaG_FD_165048 | JGI IMG/M metagenome (GOLD analysis project Ga0222714, IMG submission 165048) | Estuarine water microbial communities from San Francisco Bay, California, United States - C33_3D | ecosystem: Environmental > Aquatic > Marine > Unclassified | place: USA: California...
CTACGATCCCAATTAAAAAAGTTAAAACAAATAGTATTCCAGTGATTCTACTAAACATTAGAGTTGACGACATGTATGGAATTAATTTTTCAACAGAGTCAAAAGATTTCTTAAGACCAAGTCCAGATTTTACCATAAGAGGCAAACTAACAAGCGTAATCAAAGTTATCAAAGGAAACAAATTCAAACAGACTCCTGATATTATAGTTCCGTAAGAAACGAATGGGAATATCCAAAATAGTTTTGATGCTTTTTCTTTTCCAACTGCAATAACAAGTGTCTTTCTACCTTTTGATTTATCAGCATCGTGATCAGGAAATGATGCGATGAACAGAACCAGTGAAGAAAGAGAGCCAACAACTACACCTGCAAGAACAGATTCCAATGTTAGTTGACCAGATTGAATAAAAAATGTTCCAAGTACAATCATAGAGCCTTTAACCCCAACAAAAAATTCTCCTAATCCAGAATCAACAATTTTTGTAGAGTAAAAATAAATTGAAAGAATTGCAAAGCCCAAAATAATTGCAATTAGTATTCCGTCTGTAATTACAAAATAAGATCCTATGGTAGAACCAATTATCAAAAATGCAATTCCGGCACGATATACACTAGATGGTTTGAGTAATCCTTCTGGAAGAACACCAGTTCCACCACTCATCTTAGTTTTAGGAGTGTTTGTATCAATTCCACGTTTAAAATCCCAAAAATCATTCAGTAAGTCAACACTTGCATGCAATGCCATTACACCTGCAAATGTCAATATTGCATCAAATGGTTCAATTGTAAAATTTTGCCACCAATTCAAAGATAGGCCTACAGAAACAGCAATTACTGATGCTAAAAGGAATCTAATCCTAATTACTCTAAACCATACAGAGAGCATTAAGAATAATACAGTTTTTCAGTATAATATTCATAAGATTGAATGTAAGATCACTATTTATTAAAAAAGTCAATTAAATTCATTCATGATCATTGGAAGGGTTTTGGAAAATGAGAAGAGGGTAAAATTTGATGTGGAAATCCACTGCAATAATTGCGGTAAAAATGTTCCAGGAGGACTACAAACAGGAGAATCATATTTTCAAACACATGAGTTTAGAATAGAATTAGATAACTTTAAGAAAAATTATCTTTGTGGGATTTGCAGAGATCAGAATAGAAGAAATCAACAGTAACCCGTCTTTAGCGAATAAGAGATTATTTTATATTAAATTTTTTAGTTATATTAGTGATTCATCACTTACTTCTATTGGCTTTCGTCCCATAAACCCTGAATCTTTTTCATGCCAAAATTTTATTTCAGTCTCACCATATTTCCAACAGAGCCAAACTTCATCGTCAAACCGTTTAGAAGGAAAATCAAGTAGTCCCTGCTCTATACTTTTGACTACTACTCCAGTATTTTCAAGAATTTCAACGGATTCATAAAATTTTGTAACTGCTGAGTTTAGTTGTTGTTTAAGAGTAACGTATTCTTGAAATGAATTAGTGGTGGACATACTTACTTGCAACTGATGTTCTAATTTTTTAACTTCATTCTGTTTTGCCAAAGCATATTCAAATTTTTTAATAACATCAGGAAGTACATCATTTGCTTCATTTGTGGTAAAAAATGAAAACATATTCAACATGTAAATTTCTTGATTAAAAATCTTAGGCAAGAATTTTGTTTTTTCATATAAGCATCAATTACCGATCAAAAATTTATGAAATTGAATAATTTTAAAATCTGGAAATAAGGCAGTTTGACTATATTTAGAAAGATTGTTCGTTATCTGTTCTACAATCATCACAAGGGCAATGCCAATGACATTGAAGATTTTTACGTTTTTTTAGTTCTTTTTTCTTTCTTTCCATAATGTAGAATTTTTTTTAAGATATTATTATTTTATCGAATAAAGTGCAAATTTATTAGTAAATATCTTGGATAATTAACATGAGTGAAGATCAACTAGAGGAATTGATAATTCAAACAATCAATGGTGCAGTTGCAACTATTCCAGCATATCTTGATGAAATTAAAGAAAATAAAGAAGTCCTAAAAGTCGAAGATCCGAAGGAGTTTGTCTACGGAATTGTAATGGGGATGGCGTTGGGAATGAGTGGAGCTATTCTTAGTGCACAAAAAGAAATGCCCACAGCAGAAGACCAAATTAAAGTCAGAGATATTGTCTATAAACACATTCCAGACATAAGAGAAAGAATTTTCAATTGACTGAATTCAAAAATAAAGAGATTGAATTTCTCAATTCAATTGAAGAAGCAAGGATTTCAACATCACATGATGACATTCCACATGTTAAACCTGTTTCATTTGTATTAGTTGATAATTCAATTATTATTGCTACAGATTATGAAACAAGAACATTCCAGAATTTGAAATCAAATCCAAAAGTAAGTCTTGCCATTGACATCTACAAGTCAGGTGATCATAAAGCTATTGTGATACAGGGAATTTCAAAAATTATTGAAAACGGACCTGAATTTCAAAAATTTTACAAAATATTTTATGAAAAATTTCAATGGGTTAGAAAAGATCCTTGGAAAGAAAATGAAGCTCCATTTCTAAAAATAATTCCAAACAATAAGGTAAGTTGGGGAATTAATTCTAATTAAATTTAAATTAATTTCTAATTCTAGTTTTAATTTTTTTTGCTCTTGGTTTTGATCTTAATAATCTCCCACAACAAGGACACCATAAACCATCCCAATTCAGAAATAATTCACATTCAGGACATCTCTTTTGACCAAGTTCATATCTACCACCTTCCATTCCGGTGGTTGTAGCCTTGTATGTTTTACATGAACCAATACAATGCATAAAGTTGATGAATGGAACACATACAAAAAGAGTTTGTAGATTTTTAAACCCCAATTGATTTTTCATCCCAACAAATAAAGAGATGTATGTGAAAAATGCTTCATGTCAAATAAGATCAAATGTTCGCATATTCTTGTTGCCAAACAAAGTGAAGCACTTGCAATCATGGAGAAGTTAAAGAAAGGTGAAAAATTTGGAAAATTGGCAAAGGAATCATCTATTGATTCAGGTAGTGCAAAAAAAGATGGAAATTTAGGGTATTTTACTAAAGGTATGATGGTAAAGCCATTTGAGGATACAGCATTCAAATTACAAGTGGGAGAAACGTCTGAACCAGTGAAATCTGAATTTGGCTACCACATAATCAAGAGATTTGGATAAATATCAATTAAATTTTATATAAAGAAAGTTGTTCTACGTAGATTTTTCTTTTATGTGCAAAAATCTTAAATTTACAAAACCAAAATAAAATAAGTATCAATTTTTTCAAACTGGTTAACATGGTAGTATTTAGTGAGCAAACAATTTTAGAAATTTTAGAATATTTAGAAAAATCAATTAAAAATCTATCAAAAGATACATTTGAAAATTTAGAGTTAGAAGGAGGATTTCAAGGGAGGATGAATTTTCTTGGAAGTCAGTTTGACATAAGATTGGAAAATCTACTTGTTGCAAAGGGTTCAAGTACCCATCACCTTGAATCAGGAATGAAAAATAAAATTATTCAGAGAAAACAATCAATATTGCAAGATATTGGTAATCAATATAAAAATTAGATAAATGCATCCAGTCCTGTCTTTTTAGAAAATATTTCTTGATTTTTTTCCAATACTTTAGTCATTTTATCACCCATTGATTTTGATGCGGTCATTTTTCGTTTTCCTATCCAATAATACGTTTCATCAATTGTATTTTTTGCTATCAGAACAACTAATTTTCCAGTATCTTTTCTTCCAGTTCTCCCTCTTCTTTGAATAAATCTTACAGAACTAGGAACATTATCATAAAAAATTACTTGGTTTACTTCAGCAATGTCTAATCCTTCTTCACCAACACGTGTTGCAATTAACACATCAAATAAGCCATCACGGAATTTTTGAACAGTTTCAATTTGCTCTTTTTGTTTTAGTCCAGTTTCGCCTGCCTTACCAATTAAAATTCCTGCAGAAACTCCTAATTCTGTAAGTTTACTGTGAATCAGATCAACAGAATCTCGATAACTAGTGAATATCAAAGCCTTTCCAGGAACCGATTCTATAATATCTTTAAGTTTAGGAATCTTTGAATGTTCTATTCCTCTTGATTGTGCTTCTTTTGCAAGATGTATTGCACGAGTAAAATTGGGATCAATTTCAAAGAGTTCCTTCACCCCTGCGCCTTTTTTTACCTTGGCGCGGTCACAAAATTTCAAAAATGGTGTAATTCCATGTGCCTCTAAAATGTTTAGTGCATAATGAATTCGGATTGCGGTGAATAGTGGTTTTGCTGAACGTCTATTTTGATTTAAGACGAATTGACGAATTCGTAATAATGCAGATAATGATTGTTGTTCTGCAAGTTTTATTCCATTATCACGTAGAGTTTGATATCTTTGATCAAGAGCCAATTTTAACAATGTCTGTATTGCTTTTAATTCGGATGGAAGATCAACATTAATCCATTCAGTGTTGGTTTCTTGGGTATATGGTTTAACATCCGGACTATTTTCAGTTCTTTCAGCAACACTAGCAATTTTTAATTTGGTAAGAATTTCAGTTGCCTTTTCTTTTTCACTAGGCAAAGTGGCAGTCATTCCTACAATTCTAGCATCAGAATTAACAAAACGTTCTGCAATACCAGAATACGCATAGTCTCCAACAGTTCTATGCACTTCATCAAAAATGACAAGATTGAATTGTTTTGAAGAAACTATGCCTCGATCCAAATCATTTTTTGCAATTTCAGGAGTAGCACAAATTACACTATTGCTCCATAGTTTACTTCTTTTTTGAATAGGATCCTCTCCAGTAATTAGCGAAACATCATCTAGTGTTAGATTTTCTTTTAAGAATTCATAATGTTGATTGACAAGGACTCTTGTGGGTGCTAAAAATAGTGCACCTCCTGTTCCTTTTGAAAGATATTCTGCAATGACCTGCAAGGCGATAGCGGTTTTACCAAGACCGGTAGGCAAAACAACTATACAATTCTCAGATATCGCTTGTTTTGCAAGATTATCCTGATAATCTCTTTTTTCGATTGAATTCTTTTTCACATATTTTTTTTCGATAAATTCGGTCAACGGTAGAGAAAATTTGTAATTAATCGATTTTATGCTTTCGTATAGTAAATAGTTGATTTCTTTATGCGTTACCATTTCTTATTAACCAAAAGTCAACATTAATTCAAATTTAATAGGCATAGAATGATAATTTATTGAATTTTTAATCCAAATAAGTGTCAAAATGGGCAAGTAAAATTTTCAATATTTTAGAGAACATACAAAAAAATTAATGAGATAATTCAGTATTCAGTTTTAAAAATCATCGATTTCTATGGTAAATGTGGAGTTTAAACCCCTGAGTATTGGAATTGATTGGGAATTACAAATTAACGACAAAGATGAATTCAGAATATTAAACAGAATTCAAAAAAAAGCCTTGATTATTTCAGGAGCTATAAAATTAATGATATTCAAAATGGACAGAGATGAGTTTTTAGAATATGTAGAAAATCAATTCTTCAAATTATCTGATGATGATAAAGAATCATTACTTTGGATCCATTTCAAACTATCCGGTGAAATCTACGATGAGATAATTCCTCCAAATAAGAGATTATGAGAACATTCAATATCATTAAAAATGAGACAGGTGGTTTGTGATCGTGGTAATTACTGATAATAAAAATAGATTTGTGATTTTAAAGGGATTACAGATAGATGTAATTCCTAAAAAATGCGCAAATTGTTTTAGTGCAGACATTCACGAGATTTTTAAGCATATTGACGGGAATAGTTGGATTTGTATGACATGTAATTACCTGACATCATTTGAACCATCGTTGAAACTTTCTAGTCGTAATTTTCCTTTTGTCATGTCAGGAGAATACCTAAATCAAAAACCTCAAGAAATTTTTACTTTTGATGGAGTTTTTGACTATGTAGGAACTTAGATTAGCAAATCATGGAAATTATTTTAAGATTCAAGTTTAGGCATAAAATTTAGGCCATCATAGATATTTTTTCTATAAAATATGAAAAACAAGTCAATTTTTATCCCATTAATTTTTAATTTTATTATGAGTGATAAAATATCAAATGAAGAATATTTTCAATCATTATTAGAATCACTGAATAAAGATCCTAATTGGAGAATTGTTGAAGAGCAATTAGAAAAATATGAATTAATTAAAAAAGATTTAACAAAAGAACAACAAGAAATAATTTCTGAGATGGGAAGATCGATGTTAGCATTAGCAGATTCACAACCAAAAATAATTATTGATAAATTCTTAGAATTAGTTCAAGGAATTAACAAAAAATAAAAATTTAAAAAAATAGTTTCATCTTTGATAGATTAAACAAAGCCGTTTCATCATCAAGATGCTTTTTAAAAAATTGCCATGTGTGTTTTTATGAAAACTGTGTTTTATTCAAGGGTTTTTTGATTTTCCTTTTTTTCCGGCAGTCAAATTTTTTGTGAATAGTGCTACACCAGATGTATAGGTTCATCAAATTGTCACTTTTAGTGATCATGATTAAGTCAACAAATACAAATTCATGACCATATTGATCGCCAAAATTAAGAATTCAACGTGATCCATATATTGAACAGACAAACAGAATTGTTGTTGAGTGTTTTTGAGAGACCAAATTGGGACGAGTATTTCATGTTGCAAGCAGAGCTTGCAAAACTGCGTTCAAACTGTGTTACAAGACAAGTAGGAGCAGTTATTGTCAGAAATCACAGACAGTTGGCAACGGGATATAATGGAACTCCTCCAGGAATCAAAAATTGTTTTGATGGAGGTTGTAAAAGATGTCAATTAAGAATGGAAGGAAAAATAGAATCTGGAGCTTCCCTTGACAGATGTCTTTGTAATCATGCAGAAGCAAACGCGATAATGCATTGTGCAATTCTAGGAATTGAGGCTGGAATAGAAGGAGCCGTATTGTATACAACATTTGTTCCATGCCTAGAATGTACTAAAATGGCCATTACTATTGGAATAAGAAAATTTGTTTGTCTGGACTCATATCCAGAAACAGATTTTGATTTGCTTAAAGAAGCAGGAGTAGAAGTAATTCAGTTAGATAAAACAAAAATTGCCAAATGGGCTCAAGAACTTGTTAACAAATACAATTCTGGATGATAAAATGCAAGTCAATATGGAAGAAACCCAAAAAATTGAAACGATGCCACCATCCATGTTAGTATCTGCAACATATGATAATAATTCAAAATCAGCAGTTTTAAAATTCTATGAACCAAAATCTCAAAAATTATTTTTATGGAAAGATGAAATCGGTCACAAGCCATATTGTTATTCAAGACTATCTCCTGATGAATTAGACTTTCTTAAAGAGAGAGATGATGTTTTAGAAATTAAAACAATTCAGCGATATGATTTAATGAAAGATAAAGAAATCAATATGTCAAAAATTATTGTTGCGGATCCGCTTGCAATAGGAGGTACAACAGGGGATAAGAGTATCAGAAATTTGATTGAAACATGGGAATCTGATATTAAATATTATGAAAATTATCTTTATGACAGAAAATTAATTGTAGGAAAATATTATGAGATTAAAGATGGAAAAATTAAATCACATGATCTAGAAATTTCTGATGAAGTTAAGATTGCCCTAAAGAGTTTGTTGTGGGATAAAGTAGATAGTGAAAGCATGGTGGATGCTGAAGAATTTAAGAAATTTGTTTCAGAATGGGCAGACTTGTTAAATCAACCAATACCAAAAATTAAACGACTGAGTGTAGATATTGAAGTCGAAGCTGAGATTGGACGAATTCCTGACCCAAAAGTTGCAGAAAAGAAAATTACAGCAATTGGAATGAAAGGAAGTGATGGATTTGATCAAATTTTTGTGCTCAAAACAGAGGGAACTGAGCAAGGAATCAACGAATTGGACCAAAATGTCAAAGTGACATTTTATGATTTAGACAAAGAAAAAGAAATGATTGAGGATGCATTTAACATTATTGAAGAATTTCCATTTGTTGTAACCTACAATGGTGATGAGTTTGATTTACCATATTTGTACAACCGAGCTGAAAGACTGGGAATAAAAAATTCTGAAAATCCATTTTATATGATGAGAGATTCTGCAACACTCAAAAGAGGAGTTCATCTTGATTTGTATAGAACATTTTCAAACAGATCATTTCAAATCTATGCCTTTAGTCAAAAATATACAAATTTTTCATTAAACTCAGTTTCAAAGGCACTTCTTGACAAAGAAAAAATTGATTATGGGTTAGAATTTGACCAATTAACACTTTATCAGACTGCAAATTATTGTTATAATGATGCATTACTAACATACGAACTCACAAGTTTTAACAATGAACTGTTAATGCAATTACTAGTAATCATTTCAAGAATTGGAAGAATGCCAATTGACGATATTGCAAGAATGGGGGTATCTCAATGGATTCGAAGTCTTTTGTATTATGAACATAGAAAAAGGAATTGTCTAATTCCAAAAAGACAGGAACTTGAAAGTAGATCTGAAGGAGTAATGTCAGATGCAGTAATCAAAGATAAAAAATACAGAGGGGGGTTAGTTGTTGATCCCAAAGAGGGAATTCATTTCGATGTCGTAGTCATGGACTTTGCAAGTCTATATCCAAGTATCATCAAAGTCAAAAATCTATCATATGAAACAGTGAGATGCCCTCATGATGAGTGTAAGAAAAATTCTGTTCCAGGAACAAATCATTGGACATGCGGTAAGAAAAACGGCCTCACATCAATGATTATTGGATCATTAAGGGATTTGAGGGTAAATTACTACAAAAGTCTCTCAAAAAAAGAGACATTGACAGAGGAACAAAGACAGCAATACACAGTAGTCAGTCAAGCACTCAAGGTAATTTTAAACGCCAGTTACGGAGTAATGGGAGCTGAGATATTTCCCCTGTATTTTTTACCAGCCGCAGAAGCAACTACAGCAATCGGCAGATATACGATTTTGGAAACAATCAAAAAATGCGAAGCCGCTGGAATCGAAGTTCTTTATGGAGACACTGATTCTTTATTCATTAAAAACCCAACTAAAGACCAAATTAAAACAGTAATTGAACAAGCAAAGAAGGATCATGGTGTTGATTTAGAGATCGATAAAACATACAGATACTGTGTCCTAAGTAACAGAAAGAAAAACTATCTTGGAGTTACCAAAGAAGGAAAAGTGGATGTGAAAGGATTAACAGGAAAAAAGTCACACACCCCACCATTCATTAAGAAATTATTCTATGAATTACTCGAAGTGTTATCAAAAGTTCAAACTATTGAGGATTTCGAAAAAGCAAAAAGAGAGATATCTGAAAAAATCAAGATATGCGGTCAAAAAGTGGAAGCAAAAGATATTCCGCTAGAAGATCTAACATTTAATGTGATGCTAAGCAAAGCACCGTCAGAATACACAAAAACAATACCACAACATATTCGTGCAGCAAAACAATTAGAAACCATAAGAGAAATAAAAAAAGGAGATAGAATTTCATACATAAAAATCCTAAACAAACCAGGTGTCAAACCAGTAGAAATGGCAAAAAAAGAAGAAATAGATTCTAAAAAATATATGGAATTTATGGAATCAACATTAGAGCAAATAACATCATCAATGGATTTAGATTTTGATACAATTTTAGGAAAGCCAAAACAAACAGGATTAGACGAATTTTTCTGGAATTAGTGAATTTTATGGAAATCGATGGAACCTTACTGACAATTTTAGGAGTTGCTGCAGGTATTTTAATTCTGACTGGTTGGGTTGACCAGATATACAAAGGCTATAAAACCAAAAGTCTCAAAGACATCTCTAAATTTTTGATGATTTTCATTTCTGCAGGAGCAATTTTGTGGTTAATTTACGGGGTTATTGTTGAGGATGTGTTTATTATTGGAACAAATATTGCGGCGATAGCATTAATGATGATAGTTTTAGTCATGAAGAAGACATATGATAAAAAATTAAGAAATCAAATTAAAGATTAAATACAATACAAAAAAGCTCAAAGAAAGATGTTTGTCATTAATTGTAAAAACTATGAAGAAATTGCAGGTGAAAGAATTATTAAATTTGTAAAAACTGCTGAAAAAATTTCTAAAAAATTTAAAGTAAAAATAGCAATTTGTCCACCTCAACATCTGATTGGGGTTGTTGCAAATAGTTCAATTCTAATTTTTGCACAGCACGTAGACGATTCTAAAGTTGGAAGTACAACAGGTTTCATGATTCCAGAATTACTAAAACAATCTAAAGTTAGCGGTTCTCTTATCAACCACAGTGAGCACAGAATCTCAACAAAAGAGATCACAAACCTTGTTTGTAAATTAAAAGAATTGAAAATGATTTCAATTGTTTGTGTAAAAAATGTAGCAGAAGCAAGAAAATATGCGAAACTTAATCCAGATTATATTGCAATAGAACCTCCAGAGCTGATTGGTTCTGGAAAAGCAGTCTCAACAGAAAGACCTGAATTAATTGAAAAAGCTGCTAATGCAGTAAAAAGTGCTAAAAACAGTACAAAACTTCTGTGTGGAGCCGGAATAGTTTCTGGAGAAGATGTTTCAAAAGCTTTAGAATTAGGATCATATGGGATCCTTGTAGCAAGTGGGATCATCAAAGCTAAGAATTGGGACAAAATAATTTCTGAATTTGCAAAGGCATTAGTTTAAAAAGCCAAAAAATTTACGCTTTCTTGCATGACAAAAACAAAACCAGTTTATGCATTTGAAGAGGCTGATAGTAAACAAAGAATGCTTCTAGGTGGAAAAGGGGCAGGATTGAGCGAAATGACTCGATTAAAACTTCCAGTACCACCAGGATTTACCATAACAACTGAGGTCTGCAACAAATACTATGAAAATAACAGAAAATTGCCTAAAGACGTCATGCCAGCAGTTATGAAAAATATTGAGAAAATTGAAAAAAAGACAGGAAAGAAATGGAATTCTACAAAGAATCCATTATTGGTGTCTGTAAGATCAGGGGCAGCAATATCAATGCCAGGAATGATGGATACCATTTTGAATTTAGGGTTAAATGAGAAGACTTTAGAGGGATTAGCAACTCAAACAAAGAATCCACGTTTTGCATGGGATTCCTATAGAAGATTTATCCAGTTATTTGGCAAAGTTGTATTTGGAGTTAACGATGAAAAATTTGAACATGTATTAGAATCAGCAAAAGATAAACAGAATGTTACTGATGATAGTCATCTTAATGTAGAATCCCTCAAGAAGATTGTTTCAGAATATAAAAAAATCTGCGAAAATCATACTAAAAGAAAATTCCCAGATTCACCAAATGAACAGCTTGGATTATCAATTGAGGCTGTTTTCAAAAGTTGGATGGGTGAAAGAGCCATAGTTTACCGTGAAAAGAACAACATTACAAAAGACATTGCAAATGGAACAGCAGTGAATGTTGTGACGATGGTATTTGGAAATATGGGTGACGATAGTGCAACAGGAGTAGTTTTTACAAGAAATGGTCACAATGGTAAAAAAGAGATGGAGGGAGAATACCTAATCAATGCACAAGGTGAAGATGTTGTTGCAGGAGTTAGAACGGGGAAAAATGTTGCTTTACTTCAAAAAGAAATGCCAAAATCTTACAAAGAATTGAGTGACGCATGTGAAAAATTAGAAAGGCACTTCAGAGAACCACAAGATATTGAATTTACAATAGAACAAGGTAAATTTTACTTGTTACAAACAAGAACTGCAAAAATGAGTGCTGCAGCATTAGTAAAAACTTCAGTAGATATGGTTAAGGAGAAACTAATTGATAAGAATAAAGCTCTTACCAGAATTCCGGCACAACAATTAGAAGCATTACTTCACAGAACAATGGACGAATCAAAATTGAAAAATTATAAACAATTAGCAAAAGGAATTGCAGCATCTCCAGGTGCTGCTAGTGGAATGGCAGTATTTGATGTTAAAAAAGCAATTGAAATGGGAGAGTCAGGAAAGAAAGTAATTCTAATTAGAAAAGAAACAAAACCAGAAGATGTTCCTGCATTCTTTTCAGCAGAAGGAGTTTTGACTAGTCTAGGTGGAAAATCATCCCATGCAGCTATTGTCTCAAGAGGAATGGGTAAACCATGTATTGTAGGGTGTTCTGAATTAAAAATTGATTATGATAATAATACATGTACTGCAAATGGAAATACGATAAAGGAAGGAGAAACAATTTCTATTAACGGAAGTGTTGGAACTGTTTTCATTGGAGAAGTTCCAACTGTAGAGCCAAAAGTTACCAAAGACTTTGAACAAATTCTAGAATGGGCACAAAAAACAAAGGTTCTAGGAATCAGAGCAAATGCGGACACTCCAGAAGCTGCTAAACTTGCTAGAAAGTTTGGCGGTCAAGGCATCGGGTTATGTAGAACAGAAAGAATGTTCAATGCAAATGACAGAATTGGTTTGTTTGTAGATATGATTATGGCTGAGAATGTGGAAGAAAGAGGAAAGGTGCTTAAAAAATTAGGTCAGTTACAGAAAAGTGACTTTATTCAAATTTTAAAAGCAATGGAAGGTTACGAAGTAACAATCAGACTATTAGATCCTCCTTTGCATGAATTCTTACCAAATCCAGAAGAATTATCAGAAAAAATTCAAAAATTAAAGGCAAAGAATGACATTAAAGAAATCAAAAAAGCAGAAATTGTTCTAAAAAGAGCAAGAGAATTAGCAGAAGTTAACCCAATGATGGGTCATAGAGGAGTCAGAGTAGGAGTAACATATCCAGAAATTTATGAAATGCAAATTCGTGCTGTCTTTGAAGCCCTAGTAGAATTAACAAAAAAGAAAGTAAAGGCTCATCCACAAATCATGATTCCACAAATTAGCAGTATTGCCGAGCTAAATCACATTAAGAAAATTTATGATAAAATTAAGAAAGAAGTAGAAACCAAAAACAAAATGAAATTAACAATTAACTTTGGAACCATGATTGAAGTGGTAAGAGCAGCATTAACTGCAAATGAACTTGCCACCACTGCAGAATTCTTTAGTTTTGGAACCAATGACTTAACTCAAGGTACATTTAGTTTCAGCAGAGAAGATGTCGAAGGAAAATTCCTTCCAGAATATATGGAAAAAGAACTACTTGAAAGAAGTCCATTCCAATCAATTGATGTTAACGGTGTGGGAAGTTTAATAAAAATTGGAATAGCCCATGGTCGCGGAGTTAGAAAGAATATGGAAGTTGGAATTTGTGGAGAACACGGAGGGGATCCAGATTCAATAAAATTCTGTCATGCTGCAAAACTAAGTTATGTCAGCGCATCCCCACATAGAATTCCTATCGCAATTGTTGCTGCAGCTCAGGCAGCAATTGAACAACCAAAAAGAAAGTAATTCAGTATAATTTAATAGAGATTAAGCCTTACTAAATCTCAAATGCTTCCAAATATAGAATCCATAAAGCAAATGAGGCAAAAATTAGGCATTACTCAGAAAAAATTGGCAGGTATGGCAGGTGTAAGTACCTCAATGATTAATCAAATAGAATCAGGAAGGAGTCAACCAAGTTACGAAACTGCAAAAAAAATTTTTGAGAATCTATCAAATCTAGAAAGTAGATCATCATCTCATAAAGCAGGAGACTTTTGTAGTCAGGATATCGTAAAAATGAAACCATCTAACACGCTACACGATGCAATCAAAAAGATGCATCAACTATCAATCAGTCAGATTCCAGTATTTGATGGAAAGGAGATCGTAGGTGTTGTTTCAGAAGATGGAATTGTCAAACATTTAGCAGATGTGGGAGAAGCAGAATTAAAAAATGCAAAGCTTGCAGATACAATGGACCCAGTACCACCAATAGTAGATTTTGAAACGCCTGCAAATGTACTTGTCCCATTAATTAGATATTCCAAATGTATTCTTGTAACAAAAAAATCAAAGATAATGGGAATTATCACTGCATCAGATACATTGAAAATGATGGAATAGTTTGTCTGAATTTATTTTGGATGAGCACAGAGTTCAGCCAAGACACCATGAAGAGATTTTGGATGAATAAAGGTAACTTTAGTTCCTGCAGAACCAGGTCTAATCTGTCCTAGAAATTGAATTCCACAGCCTTCCATTCTTTCTACTTCATCTTCGATATTATCAGTTTCAAGTGCCATATGATGTAATCCTTGGCCTTTTTTGTCCAAGAATTTTTTTATTGGACTGTTATCATTTGTGGGTTGCATTAATTCAACACGGCCATTTTCCAAGTGAATAATTGCAACCTTTACACCTTCAGATTCAACAGTCTCAAACTCAACAGAGTCAACGCCTAAAGCTTCCTTGTAGATTTTAGCTGATTCTTCAACATCATTTACAGCAATAGCAATATGATCAATCTTCACCTAGAATACCTCCTTTGGACGATATTCACCAAAAACTTGACGGAATGCATTGCTAATCTCACCGGTTGTCGCATAAGATTTTGCAGCAGTAATAATATACGGCATCAGATTTTCATCTGTTTCAGCAGCACTCTGCATTGCTGATAATGCGTTTTCCCATTTGTTTTTGTCTCGAGATGTACGTAATTGTTTTAGTGCTTTTTTCTGTTGAATCTCAACTTTACCACCTATTCTAAGTAGTTCGGGTTGCTCTTCTACTTCATTATACTTGTTAACACCAACAAGAATCCTGTCACCATCATCTGTTTCTTTCTTTAAACGATAAGCATTTTGTCTTATTTCAGATTGGAAGAAGCCTTTTTCTATTGCCTTAACAGAACCGCCCATTTTCTCAATTTTTTTAAGATATTTCCAAACACCATCCTCAATTTGATCAGTTAATTCCTCAACATAATAGGAACCACCAAGAGGATCAGCAGTCTTTGTGATACCACTTTCATGAGCAACTATCTGTTGTGTTCTTAAAGCAATTTTTGCAGATTCTTGTGTAGGTAAAGCCAGTGCCTCATCTCTAGAATTTGTATGAAGTGATTGAGTACCTCCTGCAACCGCAGCCATTGTTTGAATTGCAACACGAATAATGTTGTTATCAGGTTGCTGAGCGGTTAATGATTCTCCGCTTGTTTGAGTGTGGAATTTTAATTGGAGTGATCTTGGATTTTTTGCATTAAACATTTCTTTTAGAATCTTTGCGTAAACCTTTCTTGCAACTCGGAACTTTGCAACTTCTTCAAAAAATTCTATTGTGCAACAAAAGAAGAACGATAAACGTGGTGCAAACTCATCAATTTTCAAACCTTTATCCAAACAAGTTTGAATGTATGCTATTGCATTAGCTAAAGTAAATGCAACTTCCTGGGTTGCAGTACATCCAGCTTCTCTCATATGATATCCAGAAATTGAAACAGGGTACCATGAAGGAACTTTTTCTGCACAATAACCAATCATGTCACCAATTAATCTCATTGATGGTTGTGGTGGATAGATGTAGGTATTTCTTGCAATGTATTCTTTTAAAATATCATTTTGTGTCGTTCCACGAAGATCATGGCTTTTGAATCCTTGAGATTCCCCAACTGCAATATAGTATGCAAGAAGTGTAGATGCCGTTGAGTTAATTGTCATTGAAGAGCTAACCTTTCCAAGAGGAATTCCATCAAATGCGGTCATCATATCTTTAATTGAAGTAATGGAAACCCCAACTTTCCCAACTTCACCCTCAGCTTGAGGAGAGTCCGAATCATATCCAATCTGAGTTGGAAGATCAAATGCCATAGAAAGTCCTGTTTGACCTTTTTCCAACATAAACTTGAATCGTTCATTAGTTAACTTTGCATCGCCGAATCCAGAATATTGTCTCATGGTCCAAAATCTATCACGGAACATTCCGGGATGAATACCTCGAGTAAATGGATATTTACCAGAATCTTCTGCAGGTTTTTTCTTTGTTGATTTTTGATAAATTCGTTTTACAGTAAAATTGGAATCAGTGAAAATTTTCTTTTCAGGTGATTTTGGTTTTGATTTTTTTGCGGCCATAATTATTCACTTTAACATAGATTTTGTTATTTTATCTCCTGCATCAAATGGATCAATATCCTTGGATTGTAATTTTTTCAAGTATTTTGTAAATGTTTTATCAGAATCCAACATATGATCAATCTTTTCACGTATGTTATTTAAAACAATATCTTTTAGTTCTGCCTCTAATCGCTCTCTATCTTTCTGATTTTTTGATTCCTTTTTTAAGACCATCATATTTTTGAGAGTTTTTGCAAATTCAGTGATCCCAGTATTCTTTTTTACAGAAGTTTTAAGAATTATAGGATTACGGTCAGAATCACCAATGAAATCACGAACAGCATCAAATAGTTGATTTGTTCCACTTAGGTCACTTTTGTTAACGAGATAGATATCCCCAATTTCTGTAAGACCAGCTTTGATGGTTTGAATACTATCACCAGTATTTGGATTAAAAACAACTACAGTGATATCAGCAATATTAGAAATTTCAACTTCAGTTTGTCCAGCACCAACACTTTCAATAATTATAGGATTAAAACCAGCATACTCTAAAACACGAATACTATTTCTAAGTGATCTAGAAACTGCTCCAGTTGCACCACGAGATGCAATACTTCGGATATATGTTCCAGAATCAGTAGATTCAGTCATTCTAACTCTATCGCCTAGAATTGCTCCACCAGTCACATGACTACTTGGATCAACTGCAAGGACAGCAGGTTTTGTGCCTAGTTGTTTCATTGCTACAGCAGTTTTGTTAATCAAAGAACTTTTTCCAGCACCTGCAGGACCCGTAATGCCAATAATTATAGATGTTCCAGTATTTTTGAAAATTTTCTTTAAGAGTTTTTTAGATTCTTTTTGATCATTTTCAACGATTGTTATGGCTTTAGCGATAGCACCACGTTTTCCTTTCTTCAAATCAATAAGCAAATCCAACACAAATTCTTTTCATAGGTGCAATAAAATCTTGTTTCTGATCTAAGGTCTTGAGTAAATCACTGTAGGTAGAGGATCACCTAATGGATGTATCTCAGTTTTTAGTTGAACATGACCTAATTCAGGGTGTTCAATTTCCAGAACAACAGGATGAATTGCCCAACCATATTTTGGTTCGTTTGGAAATGGTACAATTTCAATAAATTGATAGTCTGAAAAAGATTTTTGAAATGTCTCTTCCATTCCAAGAATTTCCATCACTACTGAAGTAGTTTTTTCAGATTTATCAAAAAAGGCCACTTCTACATGTCCACTGTCATAATATACAGCGTCTACTTCAAATGTTTGACGAAGTTCATTCTTGTCATCATTAGCTCCACCAGTAAGAAAAACTATTGCAATCACAGTGAATACTCCAAGAAATATTGGCGAAAGTATTTTTTTTGCCATATTAACTAAATTCTTTTCTCATTTCACGTAAGAATTTTGAGTAAATTCTGATTTTCTCTATGGTTTGTGCTTGGGTTCTCTCAGTTCCAGGAGTGGGATGAGTTTTGAAAAATGATTTGATATCTTTTTCCATTGTATCATCTGCAACTAATGCAATACTAGCAACTATTCTGTTAAACAATGGATTTCCATGTCCCACTTTTTTACTCAATCGAGTCCAATTCTTCTTGAGCCAAGGCCAAAGAATCTTCTTACCATATGGATTTGCAGCTATTCGCATAATAGGTAATTGCATATTTTGTGATCGAACTTCAGAAGTTTGTGAAAATTGTAATGTTTTGATAAGCAATTTCTCATTTTGAAAACTACACATTGCACCTAAAAATCGTAATTTCTCTTCAGTAGTTTTTGCTTTTTTGTATAGAGAAACTAATTGAGAATGGGTTTTTGTGTTACCAGTCCAAGCAACCAGAGAAAAAATCGGCTCTCTAATATCAGGATGTAATGATGATGGGTTTTTTAAGAATGCCTTGAATTTTAATTGAGCTTGCTCAATTACATTTTCATCTCCATACTTACCTAATGCAAAAATTGCAAAACCTCTCATGAATGCATCTGTGTGTTTGTCTGTTTTTTGTGGAGTCCAACCAAGGTTAGATAAAATCTTTCTAAAGTAATTGATAGCATAGCTTCTAATTTGTTCTGAATAATCTTCAAAGAAAGTTAATGTTGCCAAAGAATTTAGATTATTTGCAACATTTGTTTGTGGCAAGTAAGAATCTTCATCAAAATATGCATCTGAGAAATCCAGATAATTTTCAACATCTTCTTTTCCAGCAACACACAATGCAAACAAATCATTTTGAATTGCCCATCTATCTACAGGGCCAATTTGTTTTTGATCAACTAGCATTTTAAGATCTAGTAAAATGCCATCATCATATTTAACACGATAAAATCCAGTTCTTCCAATATTTGCTACAAATCCAGGGCCTTTAGGTGCTTTGACAGTGATTGATTTTTTTGTAAGTAATTTTGTTTTAGTTTCATTTCCCAAACCATAAGTAATTGGAACATGCCATAATCCTCTTTCCGTTTTTTTGGTTTGTTCCATCAAAAAGCGATTTTGCTTAAAGACCAAACTGTCATTTTTTTGAGAAATGTCAATTTGAGGAAATCCTGGTTGTTTCAACCAAGAATTAACCATAGAACTAACTGGCATTTTAGATGCTTTTCCAATTGCATCCCACAAATCTTGTCCTTTGGCATTACCATACTTGAATGTCGACAGGTATTTCTTAAGACCTGAGCGGAAGTTATTCTCACCAACATAATTTTCAAGCATTCGTAAAACACATCCACCTTTATCGTAGGAAATTGCATCAAAAATTTCTCTGATTTCAGCAGGTGAATTTACGGTGACATCTATTGGATGTGTTGTTTTGAGAGAATCCAATCCCATTGCAGTGTTCATTGCATCTTCAATAAACTGGTCCCAGAGATTCCATTCTGGGTAAAATTTATCGACAAATTTTGTTGCCATAAATGTTGCAAAACTTTCGTTTAACCACAAATCATTCCACCACTTCATGGTAACAAGATTACCAAACCACTGGTGTGCAATTTCATGAGATATTACTTCAGCAATGAATTGTTTTGTTCTTGTAGAAGATGTTTTTGGATCATAAAGTAGAATTGTTTCTCTAAATGTAATTGCGCCCCAATTTTCCATAGCACCTGCTGCAAAATCAGGAATTGCTATCAAATCTAATTTTGGTAAGGGGTATTTTATTCCAAAATATTTTTCATAAGATGAAAGTAATTTCTTTCCCAAATCCAAAGAGTATTTTCCTTTTGATTTGTTTCCTTTAGTTGTAACAACTCTAATCTCCACTTTACCAGTTTTTCCCGTGAGGTATTCAAATTCACCAACACCAAGATAGATCAAATAAGTTGAAACGACGGGAGTTTTTGAAAATTTGTATAGTGTTTTATTTTTAATTTTTTTCTTTGATTGAACTGGCATGTTTGAGATTGCAGTAAACTTATTTTCAGCAATAATGGAAATTTCAAATGTAGCCTTTGCTTCAGGCTCATCCCAACATGGAAAAGCACGTCTAGCATCTGCCGCTTCAAATTGAGTAGTTGCAAGATATTTTGTTTTTCCTCCTTGCTTGTATTGGCTACGATAGAATCCCAACAACCTGTCATTTAGAATGCCTTGAAATTCTAGGAAAATAGTTGCTTTTCCTTTAATCTTCTCCCCAAGTCTAATAGTCAATCTCTCTTTTTTCTCATCAGTTTTAGGAGTTGATTGTATTATTTTTGAACCTGATTTGACAGTACAGGATTTTATTTTAATCTCAGCACAATCCAGGGAAATTGAATTTGTTAATTTGTTACAAGAAATTGTAATAACCTCAGTTCCTGAAAAAGTAAATTTTTTTAGATCTGGTTCAAAGGTTAACTCGTAATTTATGGGATTTATGTCCACATTTGGGATGTTTTTGATACTCTTTAAGTAGATTTTCCATTAAAAATCACATACAGAAAAAAAATAAAGCCTTTAAAATATACTAAATAAGTAATAATATCATGAAGCAAAAAACACAAACAAGAAACATCAAGATTTTAGTTGCAAAATTAGGCCTTGACGGACATGATAGAGGAGCACTTGTTTTGTGTAGAGCATTCAGAGATGCAGGAATGGAAGTTATCTATTCAGGATTATTTGCAACACCAGAAAGAGTTGCACAGATTGCGGAAGATGAAGATGTCGACGCAATTGCAATGAGTTTGCTCAATGGGGCTCATGGAACACTTTTCCCTAGAGTAGTCAAAGCCCTAAAAAAGAAAAAGATCAATGATGTTCTAGTTGTTGGAGGAGGAGTAATTCCAGAAATTGATCATAAAGATTTGATTAAAGCAGGAGTTGATCATGTATTTGGACCAGGAACACCATTACCCACAATCATTGATCATATCAATACCGGTGTAAGTAAATTAAGAAAAATATAAGAAAAAAGAATTATTCTGTGGAATCAGGCCACATCATTTTACGCATTTCTTTACCAACTTTTTCAATTTGGTGTTCGTCATATTGTTTCATGTATTTGTCAAATGCGTCTTTGCCATTTTTCTGATATTCAGAAATCCACTCGTTGTTGAATGTACCATCTTGAATCATGGTCAGAACTTTTTTCATGTTCTCCTTATTTGCAGAATCCATAACCATTGGTCCACGTGTCAAACCACCATATCTAGCAGTTTCACTTACACGTCTCCACATTCCATTGATTCCATATCTTTGAATCATATCCACAATGAGTTTTAGTTCATGTAAAACTTCAAAGTATGCAATTTCTGGTTGATATCCTGCTTCAACTAGAGTTTCAAACGCATTTGTTACCATGGAAGCTGCACCACCACATAGGTCTGCTTGCTCACCAAACCAATCAGTTTCAACTTCTTCTTTGAAAGCAGTTTTGATTAATCCGGCTCTTGCACTTCCAATTGCTTTTGCAATTCCCAATGTTCGATCCCAAGCTTTTCCTGTAAAGTCTTGTTCAACTGCAACAATAGCTGGAGTTCCAAAATTATCAAGATATGTTTCTCTTACTTTTGAACCAGGGCCTTTTGGTGCAATCATGATCAAATCAACATTGTTTGGAGCTTCAATCCATTTCCAATAGATTGCAGCTGCATGAGAAAATGACAATGCTTTTCCTTCAGAAAGATTTGGTCCGATTTCATCTTTGTATACTTGACCTTGAATCATATCTGGAATCAGTATGTGAATAATGTCTGCTTGTTTTGTTGCGTCAGAGACTGACATTACTTTGTGACCATCTGCTTCAGCTTTTTTCCAGCTGTTACCGCCTTCTTTGAGACCAATTACAACATTTAGACCAGAGTCTTTCATATTGTTAGCTTGTGCATCACCTTGGATTCCATAACCAATTACAGCAATTGTTTGATCTTTAATTGGATCAAGGCTGATATCGGTATCTTTCCATGTTTGTGCCATGTTTTTGGCAGATTTTATTGCAAATATTAACTATGAAATCTAGATTTCAATGATTTTTTCACATGAACGGCATTTTACAGTTACCTTTTCTCCAGGCAATCGAATGAATCTCTTTGAGCCACATTCAGGGCAAATTGGACAAGCTCGTATAGGTTCCATTAGTGTTTTGTAGGATTGGTATCAGATTTAGAAATTACGGACAATCTATTTTTGGCATTAATCTTTCTTAGAAATTCATAAACTGCATTTGGCACAGAGTCTTTCCAGTTTTCATCAGAAATAATCATAGAACGAATTTTAGTTGCATTGTATTGAGTTCTATCTAAAAATTTTGGCTTCACAACCATAATTCCAGAATCTGCTAAAAGCATAGAGACATAATCATTACCACTGTACACTTTATCAAAATGAGGCAATGCAGATTTCAAATAAGAACCCCAAGTTGCCACATTGAATTGATTTTCAATTGATATTAGAAAACATTTTTCCAGTTCCAAATTTGCTTCTTTTAATGAATTGTGAATCATTTCAATTCTTTCACCAGCTGTAAAAGGATCTTTTTCGAGATAATTAAACTGAGCACTAGTAACAGCTATTATCACATCATCACACTGATCAAGAATTTGTCTAACTAATTCTAAATGACCTAAATGAAAAGGCTGAAACCGCCCCATCATCAATCCTCGCATAATCATTCAATAAATTCGATTTTATTAAATCAGACTATTTTATTTCGCCACTGCCAAGTATCCTGATTGAAGTTGACTCAGGTTTCAAGATGATTGCAATTTGTCCAGATTTGTACACGACAGGTTTTTCAAAAGCAAGTTTTAGTGGAGAGATTGAAGTAAATTTGGCAGCTTTAATTTGTAACCCAATGTTTACTAGACAGCCTTGATTTTCCGTGATTTCATTTTTGTAAAAAGGACTTTTCTTAAAATCAATTTCAATTTCGTTTTTAATATCCACTACACCCTCATTGCAAATTATATCTCCACGTCCTACTTCATCAGGTTTAGCACCTTTAACTGCCAATCCCACTCTAGCAGGACATATTGATTCTTCAACAGGGTCATCATGCATTTGGATGGATTTGATAAGAACATCAATTCCTGCAGGATATAGTTTTAGATTATCATATTGCTTTACTTTACCATTTGTAACTTTACCTAGAATTACAGTTCCAACACCCTTAACATCAAAACAATGATCTATTACCATTTCAGGAGAGCCATCTGTTGAAATAGGTTCAAGTTTATCCATCTCTTCTTTAATTTTATCCTGATCAACTTTGAGATAGTTTTCAACAACAGTACCTTTGATCATCGCATCTAATTTTGATTCGTCAACTTCAAAGGTATGGGACAAAATTCCTTTTTCCTTTTTTAGAGAATCTAGTGCAATAATTTGTTCTCCAGTGAATTTATCTAATTTATCAACATGAAGAATTACATATTCTGCAAGATTGATTGCTTGAAACAGTGGTTGTATTTTGTCAGGAAATCCAGATGGAATTACCCATGTTTTGATGACATCTGATTCTTTTCGATCATACAAAGTAAGATCAGTTTCAGTTCCTTTTTTTCCAAATTCAGACGCAATATCTTGTTTTCCCAACACTACAAAATTGATTGATTTAACCACAAAGAAATTTTAGATATAGGCACTAAAAACCATACGAAAAGTCTGCCATTCAGAATTAGATTAGTGATTAAATGGTTTGATTTTATTCTGCTTGAAATTTTTCACAGCCAGAAGTACAAGGTTTATTCATTACCCCTTCACATTTTCCTATTTCATCATGCATTATCCTATGATGACCACAAATTTTGCATTTTTCTCTAAAATGAGAAATTAATTCAGCAACAGATATTCTTGATTGTTGAATTTTAGATTCAGTTTCTCCAGCCATATGGATTCTAAATCAATGTACTTTAAAAATTATAAACACGTCGGGGAAGGATCATCGTTAAATTTGTTTTAAATTAGAGGGCTATTTCTAAACAAAATCAGTAATTTATGGATTATTTTATAGTAAAAATCGGATGACTTTTCTCCCCTGTTGATTAGTTTTCTAAAGACTTTGGGGAATGCCATGTTTGGTTTAGTTAAACTTTGGATAAAAGATAGGTTATTCTCAAAGAGTTTAGATTTTAAAACACTAGATTCTCGATAAACATCATGAAGAAAAATGAAATAGATGAAATTCTAGAGCATTTAACTCAAAAGTTTGAAGATGATGTTCCATCACTAGCCAAAATGTTAGTACGAAAAAAGATTGGAAAATTCAAGTCATTTGATTCAGATACACTGCCAGAGCCTTTGAAAGCATGCACAGTTAAGGAACTAATTGATATTGTTCAAGAGGGATTAGAGTCAGGTAAATTCAAAATTTAATTTGATTTAAAATTTGACGATATACTCCATATAGGGGTATTATTATATGAAGATATGATTCAAGGAGCTCCAAAGTATATCATGATTGCATTTTTTGCATTAGGTGTGATCATAGTGGGTTTTTCAATATGGGCTTTGTTTCTAACTGAAATTCCTCAAGAACAATTTCAAGAAGATCCTAGGTTTGAAGAAGAGTATGTGAAATATTATGAGTGGAATATCATATTTGGTTCATCTCTTATTGGTATTGGTTGGATTATTGCATTTTTAGGGCGTAAAATGAGAAATCAAGGTTCAAAACTTTCCGGAATTTGAACACTCATCTGAATTCATAATTAAATCATGTTTTTCATAAAATGGGTGGAAGATAGTGAGTGTCAAACATTTTTGTGAACGCCGGGAAAGGGATTCGAACCCCTGCACGCTTGCGCGTAGCCGTTTTCGAGACGGCCGCCTTACCACTTGGCTACCCCGACAATGGATATGAGAACATCTCCATAATAAAGCAAATCTGAACTAGTGGTTTTCATCAATTTTAAATAATTCATCATTGAATTTTTTTTTGATTTGTTCCTTACTACGATTCCATTCTTCATCAGTAATATTATCAGAAAAAATTGAATGAAATTCAGAAAAATCATCATCGATAATTGATAGTATTTCCTGTTTTTCAAACTCAGTTAGAGGAAAATATGAAGTGATTTTTGAAACAGTTTCATCAGAGTAGTTTATTTCAAAAATTTTGTCTTCAATATAAGCAGGAAAAGATGATTTAGACACAGTACTCTGTGGACATCATCAATATTAAAATCGACTTTTTCAAATTTTGATCGATTTTAAAAGATAAACACAAAATAGCACAAAATTTCAATAAAAAATATGGGATTAAATCTAAAAGATTTAGTTGTTAGAGATAAAACTACACTAGAGGCATTTTCAAATAAAGTGATTGCAATTGATGCATACAATGCAATCTACCAGTTTTTAGCCAGCATCAGAGGACCTGATGGATTACAGTTATCAGATTCAGAAGGAAGGATCACTAGTCATCTTAGTGGATTGTTGTACAGAAATGTGAATTTTCTGTCTTTGGGAATTAAACCGGTTTATGTTTTTGATGGAAAACCACCATC
>Ga0222714_10001656_pt1 | contig 24944 bp, 22 predicted proteins | sample C33_3DmetaG_FD_165048 | JGI IMG/M metagenome (GOLD analysis project Ga0222714, IMG submission 165048) | Estuarine water microbial communities from San Francisco Bay, California, United States - C33_3D | ecosystem: Environmental > Aquatic > Marine > Unclassified | place: USA: California...
CCAACTGATGCTTAGTATGGTTTCTGAACTGGATATTGAAAACTGAGTTGTTTGACCTAGACAATCGTTGTCATATTGAATATTTGCCACAAGGAAAGACTGAATGAATGGCGGCAAGCCCAATGAGGCAAAGGTCCCAGCAGATAACGCCTGCCCGCTAACTTGGTAATTGCATTCGGTGCCCAGAGTATTTGGAGAGAGAATGACATCCAAGGTTTGAGAATTGGAACTGTTGCAGACGTAAATTTTTCCGTCTGGACCAAGTTGAAGGGCACCTAAAAAACCTGAACTGTTTTGAACTATTATTTCCGACGTGCTAATACTTGCCGCTTGTAAATCGTATTGTCGAACGGCGTTTCCACCAGACAAATAGACGACCTTGGAATCTTGTGAAAATTCAACACCATAAAAGGAAATTCCAGCCGATAGTTCTAAGGGGTTACTAACTACCCCAGTACTGTCATCAAAATCGTACAACCAAGCTGATCCTGAATTGAACTCCGTTTGACCAAGAATATTTCCATTTTGATTATGTGCTGCGACAATTTTGCTCCCATCTGGTGAAGATTTGAGATATCCTATGGCATTGCGTCGGTAACCATTGGTTGGTATCAATGGACTTGTTACAGAAATTACGGGAGTAGTATTGACGCCGGATGCATCAATTCTGAAGGCGTAAAAGGAATCTTTGAATTGTGTAATCAGCCAATAGGATTGACCGTCAGCATGCTCTACGGCGGTAATTTTCTCGCTGCATTTGAATTTTGGATCTTCACTGTCATTAGGATCATAGGTGATCAAATGGACGTTTTTCTCATTCCCATCCAAATCGCCGTTACCAGCATTGAGAGTGAGGTCAACCAGCGAATAATTCAGGCCGTTGTTAAAACCGTCATCAGCACCTGGAACAGTGAATCCTTGCCCTTCAGAATATGAACCAATTGAATTGCCAGAGGCATTTGCTGGACCTTGGTTAGGGTATGCCCAAGCATTGTTGTGATGGGGCTCGTCAACAGTAAAAATATAAAATTGGTCCAAATTCCCCGGCCTCGGCACAATGAGAGCAGAGCTCGTACTCGAAGGATCTCCAAGTAAGCCAGTTCCATTATTGTAATTGCCATTGGGCATGATTTGATGGTTCCTATCCCACACGTTTCGTCCGTCCGTATAAAAAAGCAGATTACCGTTGACATCAGAAATTGAAGAACAGCCCTCACCAGTATTGATTGTGCCAGCAGCAGCAGCACTTGCAGTTACTGTTCCTGTAAGATTATTGAAAACCAAACCAGCCCCATTTCCAAAAAACCAATTGTTGGCTTCACCTTGCGCTAGAGAAGTAAGGATTCCAGAAACTAGAACAACGATGAATAGAAAATTTTTCATTTACGATGGGTAATCATCGTAAATGTACTACAAATCTCTTTTTTTAAGAAGAATGTAAGACGAAAACAGGAAAATAAGGGTCCATACTGTGACTACAAAAAATTCTTGAAAGTGAACACCATAGTCGTAAGCCAAATTCGTTTGATCAGGAAATTTTGAGATAAGTATCCTTTGAAATGGCTGATCGATGAGTTTGTACATCGATTTCAAAGGAAATAAATCTTGAATAATCTCGGGAATTTTACTCTCACTCTTTCTGAAATTGAATTTCATGATTCCATACGTGACCCATTCTCCAATGAACAACACAAACAAGAATCCCAACGCAAAAGCCGATCGTTTGAACAATACTCCAAAGAAGAGACATAGGCTAAAGAAACCTACAAGTTTGAAGAAATAGGCCGCTATAAATTCTGTACCTTGAACAATGATGCTGAGCTCGTCATAGCTGGAATAGTACAATCCAATGCCTAACGACAAAACAAAAATAAGAAGCGTCGAAATTAGGGAAAAGAAAACGATGGTATAAAACTTAGATCGGATGAATTGTTGTTTGCTCAGCCCATCGATGAGATTCTGCTTCAAGGTTCGGTTGCTGTATTCGTTACCAATCATACTAACCACAACAATGGCAAAAAAGAATTTGAATTGCGCAGCAAAAAAGGTAGTAATGTGCCAAATGATTGGGAAATTAAAAACTCCTAATTCTCCAAGTTCTAAAGTGAATAAACCGAAAAAATCAATTTTAAAAGAGGACAGTAATAAAATAAAAAAGGGTAATACAAAAGAAACAAAAATCAACACTTTGCTGGCCGTGTTTAGCCATAGTTTTTGAAGTTCAAGTTTGAGCAATGTTAATTCTGACCTCATAACTTGGTGATTTGATCGGTTAACAAAAGGAACTGTTCTTCTAAACTTTCTTTGCGTTTGACTAAATGAGTGAGAGTAATGCCCTGCTCAAAAAGGATTTTATTCAAGTCAGCAGCCTCCATAGGAGCGTTGAGGATGACTTTCATAGAATTTTCGTTTAAACTGATCGGGCCAAAACTAGAATGAGATTCTAAATACGCTTTCAACTTCACATCGTCATCCGATTTGAGCTCAAAAAATCCATGACTGGCGATCATTTCATCAACTGGGCCAGCATAGAGCATCGTGCCTTTTCTTAAAACCACCACATGACTGCAAACTTTTTCGACTTCGTCGAGTAGGTGGGAAGCCAAAAGGATTGTCGTGCCTTGTTTTGCGATGCTTTGAATGATTCTTCTGATTTGATGGATTCCTTGTGGATCAAGACCGTTGGTAGGTTCGTCCAAAATTAAAATTTCGGGCTCATTGAGTAATGCAGAGGCTATGGCCAATCGCTGTTTCATTCCCAAGGAATACGTTCTGAACTTGCTGTATTTTCTCTCTTCCAGTCCAACAATTTCAAGGACTTTATCAATTCTTGCAAAAGATGTGCCCTTAATTTGACAGACAAGTTTCAAGTTTTGCTCAGCAGTCATGTAGGGGTAAAAGTTGGGCCGCTCGATAATAGCCCCTACTTTTTTGAGGGCTTGATGCGTATTGATAGAGCCTTCAAACCATTTAAAACTTCCTGATGTTGGATTAACCACATTGAGAACCATGCCTAAGGTAGTAGATTTTCCACTGCCGTTGGGGCCTAAGATGCCATAGACGTGTCCCTTTTCAATGCTGAAGGAAATATTATTTGCAGCGATTTGAGAGCCAAACCATTTGGAGAGATTTTGAATATCTAAGATTTTCGGCATACATCTAAGACGTTAGATTCGGTCATTTGTTACATAAAATTAATACCAATCATTGGAAGAGTCATATCTGTCATAATCTTCCTCGTCATATCCCTCCTCATCTTCCTCTTCTTCAAAACCGTTTAATCCAAGTGATCCCTCAGTCTCGAATTCCTTTTCAGGTGCTGACTCTGGCATCTGACCATGTGCAAATAGCAATTTGGGGTAATCTGACCCGTCTGTTTCGTTCAATATTTCGGACAACTCTACCAGAAAGGTCCACATGTTCAGAAAATCATAAATATAGATGAGCTTGTTTTGGTTGCCATCCACAAGGTCTTGAATTTGTATTGTTGCCATATTTCTAGACGCCGATTCACCTTCGCCCAAATCGAACAACGAAATTTCCTCACCTTGTTCCCATAGGTCATCGCTGACGTAAAAGGATGCCATTTCAGTTCCGTCAAAACCAAAAGCTTGCACAATGGCGTTGTGAAAGTCTTCAAACATATCCGTATTACGGAGTTCAATATCTCTAAAGATGTCCGATTCTCCATGATGGTCAAGAATGATGCGAAATCTATAAATCATGCTGAGTTTGTTTTTTGTAGGTCATCCAAAGATAGAATTGCAATCCAAACAAAATTGTAGCCATCATTAAATGAATGGGTTGAGTGGAGAGGGGGAAATCGAAATAATACATTAAAATACCTGAAAGCACCTCAATGCCAATCATCAATAGTATCCAAAGCGTGATACTTTTGAAGGGCAAATTTTTTGATCGATTTCTCCAAAAAACACCAATATTGGTAAGTAATATTAGAATTGACATCGATCTGTGCCAATAAAAATTTACAAGAGGTTTTGACATCCAAAGAGCAGGGTTGTCTCCTAAACTCTTGATTTGGGTATCAACAAATTGTCTGACTTGAGTGCCCAAAACGATTTGAACTAAGGATAAGGTCAGTGTGAAAAGCATTAAGTATTTGAACGTTTGATCCTTTTCGATTATTATGAACTGGTCGTTTGAACTTGTGATTTGATAGATCAAAAAGGCAACAATGACCAGAGCCATTACCATATGGATGGTAATTTTAAAAGGAGCCAAGTTCGAATCCACAACAGTTTTTCCTAACCAAGCCTGGAAGCCAATTCCAATTAACGTTAGAATTCCTACGACAGTATTCCAGCGGTTGATTTTCCAACGTTTAAGAGACAAAAAAGCCAAGATCAGGATAGGTATACCAGACAAAGCGCCCAGAAGACGGTTAATGTACTCTACCCATGTGTGAAGCGGATTATAAGTTGCGTAGTCATGAGTGGTGTAAGGGCTCCACTGCTCAAGTGAAATGGACTCCGAAGAAGTAAAGTCTTTTTTGGCTACCCAAAGAGAATCGTTCAAAATAATAATATGTCCTTTTGAATAATGGTGATCAGGCTTGAACTGCAAGGCACTCGCTTCTGTTGGTGGGATATAATACCCAAAACATTTGGGCCAATCTGGGCAGCCCATACCAGAACCAGTCATACGAACTACAGCTCCTGCTAGAATGACTAGATAAATCAATATCAGAGCTATTTTTGCGGTTTGATGAAACAATTGGGTCATAGGTTATGATTATTTAACTGGAGCTTTAAGGCCAAGGGCTTGACCCAGTTCCAGCATTTTGTTGTAAGCCGCATCAAACTCATTGGGGATTTCACCTTCTAAAATAGCTTCTTTGATGGCTTCTTTAATTATCCCAATTTCTCTGGATGGTTTGATGTCGAAGGTCTGAATGATCAGTTCTCCAGATATAGGCGGTTGAAAATTCCTGATGTGGTCGCGTTCTTCAACTTCGGTAATTTTTTGACGCACCATTTTAAAATTGTCATGGTATCGTCGAAACCGTTTTTTGTTTTTAGTCGTGATATCGGCCTCACACAAAATCATCAAATCCTCAACATAGTCTCCTGCATCAAATACTAAACGCCGAACGGCCGAGTCAGTAACTTCTTCCGAAGCCAGTGCAATGGGCCTAGAACTCATAAATACCATTTTTTGTACAAATTTCATTTTGTCATTCAATGGCAATTTGAGTCTTTTGAACAATTTAAACACCATTTTTGATCCTTCAAACTCGTGACCGTGAAAGGTCCAACCCGCGCGATCGTGAAATTTTTTGGTGGGAGCTTTTCCTATGTCGTGAAGCAACGCAGCCCACCTGAGCCAAATATTATTAGTATTTTCACAAATGTTGTCAACCACTTCCAAGGTGTGGTAAAAGTTGTCTTTGTGTTTTTGACCCTCAATTTCATCTATGCCCTTAAGGGCGGTCAACTCGGGCAAAATGTATTCCAATAGTCCAGTCTCTTCAAGGAGTAAAAATCCAACTGATGGTTTTTCGGATTCTAAAATTTTGTTGATTTCGGTTACGATACGCTCTTCAGAAATGATTTGAATTCTGTCAGCAAATTTAGCTATAGCAGCTATTGCGTTCTCCTCTATTGAAAAGTTAAGTTGAGCAGCAAATCTTATGGCTCGCATCATTCTTAGCGGATCGTCGTTAAAAGTAGTTTCAGGGTCTAAAGGTGTGCGAATCACTCCTTGCTCGAGATCCTGAAGGCCGTTAAATGGGTCTATTAACCCACCAAACTTCTCACGCCCTAAGTTCAATGCCATTGCGTTGATCGTAAAATCTCTACGATTTTGATCGTCCGCTAAACTGCCAGGAACTACACTTGGATTGCGACTGTCTGCGGAATAGGATTCAATTCGCGCACCAACAAATTCAATATCCAATTCTTTAAAATGAATCATGGCCGTGCCGTAAGTTTTAAAATATGACACCTTCGGTTTTTCGGGTAATGAAGCGGCGACAGCTTTTGCCAAAGCAATGCCGTCTCCGACCGTGACAATATCAATATCATTCTTTTGAGGCCTGTTCATCAAATGGTCTCTTACAAAACCACCGATAACATAAGCTGGATATTCCAACTGCTCAGCTGCTTCCGAAATGTGACGAAAGATTGAATGAGTCAATGCTGATTTGTGGTCTGCCATGTGAATTAAGCTCTTAAGACTTGAATCTCCCCATTTTTAGATACCTTGATTACCGTAGAGGGTAATGATTCTTGCGAATAGTCCGGCAAATTTACAACATAGTCAACGCCTGTTAAAATCTCTTTTTGAATTTCTTTGAATCTAATAGGCGAAGGCATGCCGCTAATATTGGCTGAGGTGGACACTAAAGGACCCTCTAACTTTTTAATAAGTTCGTGGCTGAACCCATCTTTCACGATTCGAATACCGACAGATCCGTCTTCGGCTAAAAGATTATTGGCTAATCCCAAAGCACTGTCATAAACGATTGTTGTCGGTCTGCTGGCTTTTTCGATTAACTCAAGAGCCTGTGTTGGCACTTCTTCAACATATTTTTGAAGCATGTCTAAGTCACTGACCAAGCAGATCATGCTTTTAGATTCGATGCGTTTTTTAAGAGTGTATATTCGGGCAACCGCATCAGCATTGGTGGCATCACAACCGATGCCCCAAATAGTGTCAGTAGGGTAAAGGATGAGGCCTTCATTTAAAATAGCCTTAAGACAATGTGCGATTTCATTTGTCATTCAAAAGCGTGTTATAAAGTTCTATGCTTTTACGAATCATCTGATCAATTGAAAATTTGGATACAACCTTTTGCCGAGCCTCTTTTCCAATGTCTTTAGTAATCTCAGGATTGCAGAACAATTCATTAATTAATTCTACGCAGTGTTTTTCACTGTCAAAAATATAGCCATTTTTCTGATGATCAATCAATTCTTGTGCTACAGGAATGTTTGGAATAATAGTAGTTTTTTCTAACGACATCGCTTCCACGATTGTGTAGCCAAAGGTTTCTCCACGGGATGGAAGCAATATCAAATCAGCGGAGGAAAGAATTCTCGGGAGATCGGACAAATCCTGTTCTCCATAGAAGGTAATTTGTTCTAACAAGGACGAAGATAGGCTTTTCTTAATCTTTTTATCAAAATATGCTTTTCCACGGCCTATGAGATGAAGACTCATGTCGGGATGTGTTTGATGCACCTTGTTGACTATTCTCACCAATTCCATCAGACCCTTCGAAGCAGATAAAGTTCCAAAATAGAAAATTGATTTAGAAATGCGCTGTACTTCTTTTTCGGGTTTGAAGAAGGAAGTGTCCAAGCCGTTATAGATTAATACCGAGGCATTGAGATGGTATAACTCGGTTAAAATATTCTTAGTGTAAATGGAATTGGCTACCAAACTTGTGCAACTTTCTAAAGCAAGTTGCTCCATTTCAAAATAGGCTGCATTTTGAGGTTGTTGCAGTTTGTAATGCCAAAATTTCCGGGATCCATGAAACCTAAGAACCAGCGGAACAGGACAGGAATAGTAGGCTGTATATCCGTCATATACAAAACTTTCTACCAGATCTATTCCGTGCTTTTGAACGTAACTATTTAGTGTATTAGACCAAAATATTCTCTCGGATATAAGAAATCGTTTGTTTGATTGGGACAAGCCTAAACGGTTACCAAGTGATCGCATCAACTCTTTGACAGGAAAAGATTTGGCGTATGATTTAACAACTTCGAATTGTATTCCCTCAATCGAAAAATTCATAGATCTTTTGGAAATCAATAATACATGAACTTCAATGCCATTTTTGATTAATCCTTCAGCCAAACGCTTATAAAATGTTCCTAAACCTCCAGTGGGAGGTAGCTTGTTGTGAGCGTATTCATTTGTAAAAAGTACAATTCTCATGAATTTTGATAAGTTTGAGATACCTGATTCATGATGTCGAAAAATTTGTCGGAAATCACTTTTTTAGTAAAATTATCCATCAAATGGTTGTATCCGTTTTTTGTTAATCGATCTTGAAGACCTTGGTCGTTCAATAAAATTAGGACCTTGTCCGCAAAGTCTTTCGGATTTCCGACTTCTGCCAACAAACCAGTCTCGCCATCAATAATAACTTCTGGAATTCCTCCAGCATTGGCAGCTACAATTGGTATTCCAGCGGCATAACACTCTAAAAGTACACCACCTGTAGGCTCATTGTCAGAGGTAAAAAGAAACAAATCGAATTCTACCAATAGATCGGGAATATCAGTTCGAAACCCTGTAAAAATAATATAGTCATTTAGTCCTTTTTGCTCCACATAAGCTTTGATGTCAGGCATAAGACGTCCTTCTCCAACTAAGATAAAACGTACTTTCTTCATATCTCGTTTAATCAATAGGTCGACGGTGTCAACCCAAGTGTAATGATCTTTGAAGGGGGAAAATGCTGCTATATTTCCAATAATTAGGCAGTTTTCAGGCAAGTTGAACTCTCTATGAATCTTACCATTTTTTGTTGCATGTTCAAATCGTTTATGATCTGACAAACTGCCGACAATGGTCATTCTAGAGGTGTCCTTGACGGCATAAGTCAAGATGTCGACGACAGCCTGGGAAACACAAATTATTTTTTTTATTCCCTTGTAATTGTATTTCCAGCGTCTGAAAAAATTGGTATCAACGCGTTCTATTAAGGTTCTGCACAAAACCAAAGTTGCAGGAAGTTTGAATAATAAATGAGCAATTACCCCTAAAGTATGAGCCTTACTATTGTGAATCAAAACAACATCGATTTGTTTTTCTTTGACAAGACTTACTAATATTCTTGCAGATTTTAGGCTGTATTCACTGGTGTAGTCAAAACCAATAACATTCATTTGTTGATGAGATGCCAGCTGGTGTATGGGCGTATTGTTGGCACACAAAATCAATTGCTCCTCGATCTCTCGGTTTTCGGAGAAGGCATCATAGAGATATAGAATTTTTTGCTCATGGCCTCGCCACACTCCAGAAGCGGTAAATTGCAATAATCTCATAGGTCTCTAATTTGAGCCTGCAAAATAATCATTTGATTGAGAAGGAGTGGAGTCAATGGTTCACAATTGAAAAAATATTAGCTTCTTTTGAATTTGAAAATTATTTTTTCTACTCTATTTCTAATTCTTTGCTGTGACAGAAAAGCGAACGTTTATTTTAAATAAAGTTTTTCCAAATAGCGATATCTTTTTAAAACGGCAGAACAGTGGAGAACGGCCAAAGTCAATCCAGGTTTTCCATCCAATATGCCCAGCCTAATGATGTATTGGGTTAGAAACCTAAAGGTCGGTCTAAATATAAAATGAAACCAATAAGCGCGCTTTCCTTGGCTGTAGAGATGCTCTGCTTGTAATCGGCTGTATTGATCGAGTTTGTCCTTATATCTGTCCAAATGATTGAACGAAAGGTGTTTGATGGAATTCTGAAAGTGACCAAATTCCCCATTGCTTTCCACTTCTTCGTGAACCAATTGGCCGTTATATCGACACTTAGATTTTCTGAAGAGTCGGACTGATTGATCCGTTTGAAAACCGCTAAAACGTATTTTTTTATTCAAGAAATAAAACTGTCGACGGGCGTAATAGGCCACCTTGTTGTCTTTTGAGGTGGTTACCGCTTTAATTTCGCTAATCAATTCATTGTTGATTCTTTCGTCCAAGTCAAAAAACACGACCCAATCATATTGGGCTAAACTCAAAGCGTGATTGCGTTGATTGGAGAAATTGTCGAAGGGCCTTTTAACAACCTTAGCACCTAGTGACTGAGCTAATTCTGCTGTGCCATCAGTACTGAAAGAGTCTACGATGATAATTTCATCGGCAAAGGACATTTGCTTCAAAAATATAGGAATGTGGAGTACTTCATTAAACGTGATGGCCAGAGCGCTAATCATTGGAGTGAATCGAGGTATGAGAGGTTGTTCGGTGATCTTTGGGAATGGTCAAGGCACTATTGAAACTCTTTAAGGTGAAGTAATTTAATTTTTTGCGTAATAGATATTTCCTCCATAGATTAATTGGTTTAGATCGTAAATACGATTTGTCTTTATGCAAAAAATCAATACTTGCGTCAATTACCCTTTCACTTGACTTACCATCAATGTACGGATGCAGATCTGCAACAAACTTTTGGATGTGAGCTTTCAACTCACTTGAAAATTCAAGAGCCTGATCAATGTTGTATTCTAATTCCGAAACTTGATCGACATGGCATAAATATTTGTGCTTTATGGTATGCCTAAATGCCACTACTGGTTTGATCTGTAAAAGAAATTCTTGAATAGCAGACGTAGTGTCAGCCAATAGTAAATCTGATTTTAAAAATAATGGCACTAAGTCGGTGGTATCATAAAATTTAAAATGGGATCCATTGAGCGATTGCCATTTATTCTTGATTTCTGCAGGCAATTTTGGGTGTAACACCATCTTGAAATTATATTTGCCCGAAGCCGATAATCTTTTAATTTCATCAAAAATATCTTCATTATAGGCCAAACTGAGTCTTCTTGTAAAGGTGGATGCGATTAAAATAACTTTTGAACTTAATGACTTCGTCTGATTTACGACAAACAGCGGATCGACTTTGCTCCAACCTGTTTCAATGACATCAAAATAGCCATTTCTCTTAGCCAACGCTTTGAATGGTTCTGTTGTATTGGGTCCTTGCGTACAATACAAGTCAAAAAACCCTCTCACCCTAAAATGAGCCTCGGAATGGCCTTTTTCTGGTCTTTTAAACGTTAAGAATCCATGAAATATTTGAACTTTAAGTCCAGGAATAAAATCTGGAACATTGTCTGTCGAAACAAGAAGAATATGAGGGTTGAAGTCTAACACTTCTTTAATGGAGTGCAAAGCATTTTCTTTACCTTCCAAAGCATGACTTCCATCAGGTTCATCGGAAAACCATTTTACTTCGTAGCCTCTCCTTTTAATCTCAGTCTCAATAGGGTTTCCAATTGGAATAGAGTAACTATAAGAAATATATAATAAAAACCGATATTTCATGATGCAAGGCCTTTCAGAAAGTTAAACAATTCTGCGTAAAACATGGCAGGTTTAAATAAGTGATATTTCGATTCAATAGTTGGTTTTTCGTCGATTCGTTCTTGCGGTAAGTAATCACTTAAATGGACCGCTACATGTTTGTCTTTTTCAATTTGACCATACCAATTGACCTTGTTTAACTCTGGTGAATAAATTGCAAAACTTGGTATGTCAAGTGCTTTGGCTATATTAATGGGTCCTCCGTCATTTCCTATAACAGCCCTGCAGAAATAGCTAAAACTCATGAGCTGTCGAAGCGACTTTCCATAGACATTTTTGGCTATTAGTCCTTGAGTTTTTAGAGAGCACATGCTGTAAAGTTCCTCCATATCTTTTTTTTGGGAGAGGGCATAATTCATAAGAATTTGATAATCTCCAGCGTTTGTTATTGACTCAATGAGCTCGACCATATAGGCCTTGGGATATGATTTTGCTGGAGTGCTGCCAAAAATACATAGCATGATTATCGTCCGTTTAACATCTATTCCTGATTGAACTAAATCAGCTTCTGCAGCATGGATTTCTTCATCCGTCAAATAAATTTTAGGTAAGATGTTCGTTTTGTAGGGGATGTCTAAAAGACTCAAAAGTTTCAATCGGTTTTCAATGGCGAGGCTTGAGTGATATTCTGAGTTCTTGAGCCTTTTGAAGGTTTTGGTGTAAAATAGTCTGGAATACCATTTCCGATAGGCCACTTTAATTTTTGCTTTGATGAAAATGGAAACAAACAAACTATTGAGTTTGCTATAGACATCTATTACAGCGTCATATGAAGTTTTTCTAAGCTCAAAAATTAACCAAATCAATTTCAAAGTATTTTGATCCTCAGACCCTGGAAAAACAATTACTTTATCGATGTAAGGGTGGTTATAAATGACAGCCTCAGCAGACTTACTAATCACATAGTGAATCTCTGCCTCTGGATATTTCTGCTTTATAAACTCAAAGTAAACCGTAGAATAGAGCACGTCACCAATAAATTTGTTTTGAATGACTAAGACTTTTTTCATTTTAAGGGATTGTCTTATACGGCTACGTCGTATTCTCTTAGTGCCTGATTCAATGTGGTTTTTGTGTCAGTACTTTCTTTTCTTTTGCCTATAATTAATGCACAAGGTACTTGGTAGTCTCCCGCAGAAAAACTCTTGGTGTAGGTGCCTGGAATAACCACTGACCTCGCAGGAATAACACCTTGGAGCGTAACTGGTTCTGAACCTGAAACGTCAATAATTTTAGTAGAGCCAGTCAATACAACATTGGCTCCTAAAACAGCCTCGCGTTCCACTCGAACTCCTTCTACAACGATACATCGCGAGCCAATAAAGGCGTGATCTTCAATAATTACTGGTGCAGCTTGAAGCGGTTCGAGTACTCCACCTATTCCAACCCCTCCTGAAAGGTGAACTCCTTTGCCAATTTGAGCACAACTCCCAACTGTGGCCCAAGTGTCAACCATTGTGCCCTCATCGACATAGGCGCCGATATTGACATAACTTGGCATTAAAATCGTGTTTTTTGCAATAAATGCGCCGTAACGTGCCACGGCGGTGGGAACCACTCGAACCCCTTTTTCGGCGTAGTTCGATTTCAATGGTATTTTGTCGTGAAATTCAAAGGGGCCAACTTCAAAAGTTTCCATTTGTCGAATTGGAAAGTACAAAACCACTGCCTTTTTAATCCACTCATTGACTTGCCAATCATCAGGCCCTGGCTGTGCAACTCTCAGGTGGCCATTGTCCAAGTCTTTCAAAACAGACTCAATGGCATTTAAGGTGTCTGGATCAGACAACATTGTCCTGTCATCCCACGCTTTTTCAATGATACTTCTGGTTTGGCTTTCTGTCATCATGGGGCAAAGATAAAACATTCCTTTTGTACGATTAAGTTTTTTAATTTAGCAACATGCCAAGAATACTCGCCATTGACTATGGTCTCAAAAGATCTGGGATAGCAATTACGGACCCGCTGAGGTTAATCGCTTCAGGATTGACCACAGTTGAAACCTCCAAGCTCATTCTTTTTTTATCCGAATATTTTGCCAAAGAAGAAGTAGATTTAATTGTTGTAGGACTCCCTAAACAAATGGATAATTCGGCATCAGAGAGCGAACCTGCTATCTTGAAATTTATAGAGAGTCTCGATCGGAACTTCGTTGGACTAAAAGTTGTGAGATATGACGAGCGTTTTACTTCCAAAATGGCCAGCCAGGCGATGATCAGTGGAGGAGTGAAAAAATCAAAAAGAAGAGAGAAGGGCATGCTGGACAAAATCAGTGCGACCTTGATTCTGCAAGGTTTTATGGAATCTTTGAATTGAGGTTCAATTTTAGAAAGTTTCATTCGTTTAAGTATTGTATTTTTGTCCTTTATTTTTTTATCATGGTTTACCCAATTGTTGCTATCGGAGATGCTGTTTTGCGCAAAAAATGCAAGGTCATCGAACCCAACTATCCGCATATTGACACCTTGATTAACGACATGTTTGCCACCATGTATGAAGCCAGTGGCGTGGGATTGGCGGCACCGCAAATAGGTTTAGATATTAGGTTATTTGTCGTCGATACAGCACCTTTTGCCGACGACGAGGATTTGCCGGAAGACGAGCAAAAGATATTGTTTAATCTTAAGAAAGTTTTTATCAATCCAGAAGTTATCGAGGAAAGTGGTGAATATTGGGACTTTAATGAAGGCTGCTTAAGTATTCCAAATATTAGAGAGGACGTGTCCCGCAGGGCTCGAGTGACCATTAAATATCAAGACATAAATTTTCAAGAGTACATCGAAACCTATGACAGTCTAGCGGCTCGAGTCATTCAGCACGAATATGATCATATTGAAGGGATTTTATTCACTGATAAATTATCTTCTTTAAAGAAACGACTGCTCAGAAAGCGCATCCAACTCATTTCTTCTGGTAAAGTGAAAACAGATTATAAAATGCGTTTTCCGCAATAATTTGGGCACTTTGATAATAGCATCACTACAAAAATACACGAAGGAATTTCGTTACAACTGGAAGTTGGCCAGCCCAGTAATCACAGGAATGCTTGGTCATACTTTAGTCAGTTTTGTTGATAATGTGATGGTGGGTCAAATGGGAACAGCCGAATTGGCTGCAGTATCTTTGGGTAACAGCTTTCTTTTTATTGCCATGTCTTTGGGTATTGGATTTTCAACGGCAATAACTCCACTAGTAGCAGAATCCGATTCTGAGGCCAATTTTGCACGTGGTCAATCGGTTTTAAAACACGGTGTGTTTTTGTGCACTCTGCTCAGTGTTGCGTTATTCGGATTAATTTTGCTTGGCAAGCCTTTGATGTCTTTGATGCAACAGCCAGAGGAGGTTGTTGCTCTAGCGCTACCTTACCTAGATTTGGTTGCCATTTCGTTGATTCCCTTGATAATTTTTCAGGCCTTTAAGCAGTTCAGCGATGGGATGTCCAAGACAGTGTTTCCCATGTATGCTACTATTATTGCTAATATCATCAATGTACTTTTAAACTATGTATTGATTTTTGGAAAATTTGGTTTTCCGCAAATGGGCATCGTTGGTGCAGCCATAGGCACATTGATTTCTCGAGGTGCCATGCTCGTTATTCTAATTGTCCTCCTCAAGCGCAACAAGAAAACCGCTCCTTTTCTCGCTGGTTTAAACTTTAGAAATATTCAAAAAAGAATGTCCAAGAAACTTCTGAATTTAGGTTTTCCAAGTGCACTTCAAATGTTTTTTGAAGTTGCCTTGTTTACGGCGGCAATTTGGTTAAGCGGGGTATTGGGTAAGAACATGCAAGCCGCCAATCAAATTGCACTAAACTTAGCTTCGATGACCTTTATGTTCGCTATGGGTCTTGGAGTAACGGCCATGATCCGCGTAGGGAATCAGAAGGGCCTTCGCAATTTCACTGAACTCAGACGTGTTGCGCAATCAATTTTCTTATTGGGACTACTTTTTGCCATTGGGTTTGCGGTGATTTTTATGTTGTTCAGGTTTTCTTTGCCTAATCTCTATGTCAATGTCAACGACCTGTCTCAAATCCAAGATACTCGTGAGGTCGTGGCTTCAGCTGCTTCTCTCTTGCTGTTGGCAGCTATCTTTCAGATATCTGATAGCGTGCAGGTCATGGTTTTAGGAGCCCTCAGGGGAATGCAAGACGTGAAGATCCCTACATTGATTACCTTTATTTCTTATTGGGTCATCGGTTTTCCAGTCTGTTACTTTTTAGGTAAGCCAAACATGTTTGGAGGGGTGGGCATTTGGATCGGACTACTGTTCGGTTTGACAACTGCTTCAGTTTTGATGTATCTTCGTTTCCAATATTTGACTAAAAAATGGATTAACAATGAAAGAATTGATTAACACCACCGAATTGCCCAAATTCCTATTGGGGGACAACACTGATTTTCCTGATGATATTTTCGTCATCCATACCCAATATCCAAGATTTGTTATCAATCTGAAAGATGATAACGTGGAATGGTTAGAAGAATTTGAAACTTCTGAAAAAGATGATTTAGAGGAAGCTACCCCTGGGTTGATTCAAGAGGCCTCAGAGTTCTATGATCGAGAAATGAGCAGATACGATAGTTAGTATATCATGGATCAAATCATTACTTGGGATCACGATCTTTTTCTATTCCTCAATGGGTTGGGAAGCAATGACTGGGACGGTTTCTGGTTGACCGTCACAGACAGATTTACTTTTGTTCCGTTATATGCATTGCTGCTTTTCCTCATTTATCGCAAGATGGGATGGAGCGTATTGCTTCGAGTCGTTGTGGTCGCTGCTGCGATGATTTTGATAACCGATCAAGTAACCAATCTTTTTAAGTATGGATTTGAACGCCTAAGACCATGCAGAGAACCATTGGTCATGGATCAAATGAGGATGGTAGCAGATCACTGTGGTTTATATGGTTTTTTCTCTGCTCACGCCTCCAATACAATGGCTACGGCGGTATTGATTGGACTTTTGCTTCGTTCTCATTTCAAATGGCTACTCACCTCTTTGGTACTTTGGAGCATAATGGTCGCTTATTCAAGAATTTATGTGGGCGTTCATTATCCCATAGATGTCCTGTGTGGACTTCTTTTTGGTGCTATTTCTGGCTGGACTTTCTACAAAGTCCTCGACAAATGGACTGGACGTCTTTATAAGTAATCTCAAAAAACACCTCTAATCCTCTGATTGCGACTTGCAATAGTCGTAATGAGCTTGAAGTATTTTGTCCCCACTTTTGACTCTTTTTGCGCTGAGCTTGTGAATTTCTTTTTGATAGAACAAAGCCAATCCTTTGATCTCAGAACCGAGTTGTTTGTCATTGATCAATGAAATCACGTTCTCTACGAAACTCTTTTGAAGATTTCGTCCAAAGACGTCTGGTGTCTTGTTGTTGACAAAAATATCCGTAAATAAGATTTGCATCAGCTCCGCAGGCGATAAGCCATTGCCTACTAGAGTGTATTCTGAAGACAGCATTTTGTTAAGATTCGATGATGATAGCAGTCTGCCTAGAGCTGAGGCCTGAAGGTCTTCAATGCGATCTAGATTGCCAGTACCTTTGATATTAGAAATCAAATCACTATCTAAAAGCCATTTTGGCGTGCTCCACAATTCGCTATTCAAAAACCTTAAGGCTCGCTTTTGTTCTTCCGCAGGCACTACAGAGTAGGTGTGTAGGCCTTTTTGATTGGTATTATGAAGCGTTTCATAAATCCCGCCAACAATGGAGTGAACATGATAAATGTAACGGGAGTACACCCCAATCATTTCATCGTAAAGCTCATTCAAGTCGTCGTAGTTATCTCCATCGGTAAGAACCCAATCGGGAAGATTTTGGGCTACTATTCTCAAATTTTTAAGACCATAGGAACTGGCCAAAACAGGATCGTCTCCTACGTTTTCCGTTTGAGCATTTGGGTCGTTTCCTGTGCTGCCGTACATGTAAATTGGATCAGTGCTTTTATTGTCCACAAACAAACGCAACCACTCTTTTTCTTGGTCGACTGTTTGGTCTGGAAAATAACGGTAACCAAACTCGATGGCGTAATCGTCATAGGGCCCTAATTGTCTGACAAAACGAATGTTCTGGTCTCCTGGCTGAGCAATGTAGTTAAAACGCGCATAGTCCATAATGGTAGTAGCGATTCCCATTTTTTGAGTAAAATCTCCAGAGCGCAAAGAGTCCACGGGATAGGCAGAACTGGCTTTCATGTTATGAGGTAAGCCCAAAGCATGCCCAATTTCATGAGAAATCACTCGTCTCATCATTTCTCCAATTTCTTCTTCGGGAGTATCGAGGCTTCTCGCTTTGGGATTGGCTGCTCCAGTTTCGAGAAGATAACGGTTGCGGTAGGATCTCAAGTGATTGTGATACCAAATAATATCACTTTCAATAATTTCTCCTGTTCGCGGGTCTGAAACCGATGGCCCAACGGCATTTCGTGTTGTTGAAGCAACGTATCTTACTGTCGAAAAGCGAGTGTCTTCCGGGCTAAAATTTGGATCTTCTTCTGGAGTTGGAGCAATTTTGCCTTGAATGGCGTTCTTAAATCCTGCCTTCTCAAAGGCGCTGTTCCAGTCTTCGATGCCTTGAATGAAATAGGGCCTCCATTTGATTGGTGTTGCAGGATCAAGATAGTATACAATTGGCTTTTTTGGCTCAACCAATTCCCCGCGGGCATAGGCCGCTTCATCTTTAGGTTCTAATCGCCAACGTCTGATGAGTTCCATCTCATCCGATTTAAGTGCTTCAGAGCTGTAATCGATTTGAGAAATGGAAAACCAACCCACACGGTGATCGGCGAAGCGCGGTTTCATAGGAATTTCGGGAAGCAATATGATGGAATGATTAATTTGAAAAGTCAAACTTCCAGTATTGTTGCCTCGTGGTGCGTTTGTGGCGGGAAAAGTTAGCGTGTGCAAAATTTCTGTGTTTTCGGGAAAACTTCTTGCACTGTCAATTTGACTTCTACTTTTATCTCTTTTGCCAATTTTATAATCATCTTTTAGCCGAGTTGGAATGATATTAAATCCAGGCGAATCATCCATAAAATGCTCGGTTACGTCAATAAGAAATTGATCGGCCTCGCTATTTTTGATGTCAAAAGATGCCAAAATCGGGCTGAAATTATTTTCTTCTACACTAATTTTTATGGGGTCATTGTCGTTGGCAATGTTGGAGTAGGAAATCTGAGTCAATAAAATTCTGTTGCCACTTTTAGAAAAATGAACTACACTCTCAGCAGTTTTAGAACCAGCATTGGAATAGGCTGAGTAATTAGCTGGTATTTGTGCAATCCTTGTGACCATCAATAAATCTTTATTCAGTAATTCACGATCGACCGTGAAAAACAACTTTCCATCCGCCGATAAATAGGTGTCCAAGATTCCTGAAGATAGAGTCATCTCTTTGGTGAGCTCGGGGATGCTGTCTTTTCCAGTTTGTCCAATGGTAAGGTTGAAGGTTAAACTCAGGAGCAATAGAAGCGAGTACGGATTCTTAATAGACATAATGTATAATTTTTCTTTGGTTCAATATCGTCATTTTTTTTTAATCCTAGGCCAAAAATAACCGCTCCTCTTGCTTTGAGCCGACGGAATTATTTTGTTCTCTGTTTTCTGCGATTCATTACTATTGACTAAGTTTGCCCTATGAATATTTTGATAACAGGAGCTGCTGGATTTATTGGTTCACATACTGCCGAACGGCTGGCTTCTCTGGGTCATCATGTGGTGGGTGTCGACAACTTTTCAGATTATTATGATCCCAAATTGAAAAGACAAAATGCCAAAGACCTTGAGGCCAAAGGTGTCCAGGTTTTGGAAGTAGAACTTTGCGATAAAGGGTCAATGTCCCAAATGTCAAATGACTTTCACTATATTTTTCATTTCGCCGCCCAACCAGGAATTGCTGCTCACGTTACTTTTGAGGACTATCTCAAGAACAATGTACTAGCCACCAAGTCTGTTTTAGATTTTGCTCAAACTTGCCCTAATCTAAAATTGTTTGTCAACATTGGCACCTCTTCTATTTATGGGTTGGAAGCAGTAAGTCCAGAAAGTGTGGCACCCCATCCCGCTTCTTTTTATGGAGTGACAAAACTGGCGGCCGAACAACTTGCTCTTCAATTGTCTCGTGAAAACAAACTCATGGCGTGTTCGTTACGCTTGTATTCTGTTATTGGACCTCGAGAGCGTCCTGAAAAATTGTTTACCAAACTCATAGCGGCGGGAATAGAAGGGAACGCCTTTCCGCTTTTTGAAGGCAGTCAATCGCATCTCAGAAGTTTTACTTACGTTGGTGATATTGTAGATGGTATCGTAAGCGTAATTGGAAAGGAAGCAACAGTCAATGGAGAAGTTATAAACCTAGGCACAGAAAAGGAATACTCGACCCAGCAGGGGATAGAGGCCGTAGAAGCCGTTTTAAACCTAAAAATTCAATTGGACATCAATCCTAAGAGAAGAGGGGATCAAGATCGAACCAAAGCTATCATTGATAAAGCGAGACGTTTGTTGAACTACAACCCGCAAACTACTTTGCTAGAGGCCGTAAAGGCCCAAGTAGATTGGTTTAAAATCTATGATTGATTGAGGAGTAAATTGGCTGCTTCGAATGGAGTAATTCTGTTCTCAGCCATGTCTTTCACTAAGGCATTCAATTTTTCATCTATTCCTTCGGCTCCAAAAAAATCGCTTTGAAGCCTGTCCTGAATGGTTTGTAAAAGCCAGTATTTGTTCTGTTCATCGCGGTGTTTTTTCCAATAACCGTTTGTTTTGGTTTTTGTTGCGTAGTCCAGAAGTATGTCCCAAATTTCTTTAATCCCTGTTTTTTCAATCGCGCTACACAAGGCTGTAGATGCGGTCCATCCGGATGGTTTGTTGGGGTAGAGGTGGAGCGCATTATCCAAATCTGCTTTTGTTCTATTGGCCCTGGCGATATTGTCGCCATCCACTTTATTGATGACCAACAGGTCTGCCATTTCAATAATTCCCCGTTTTATGCCTTGCAGTTGATCACCTGCACCTGCGATTTGAAGCAATAGGAAAAAATCGACCATGCTGTGGACCACTGTTTCACTTTGACCAACTCCAACCGTTTCGATGAGAATGGTGTCAAAACCTGCGGCTTCACACAAAATGATGGACTCTCTTGTTTTTCGAGCCACACCTCCCAAATTATCACCTGAGGCAGAAGGACGAATAAAAACTCCTTGCTCCTTTACCAGGGTTTCCATGCGCGTTTTGTCGCCCAAAATACTGCCTTTGCTGATGCTGCTGCTCGGATCGATAGCTAAAACAGCCACTCGTTTTCCCAGTTGTAGCAGGGTTTGACCAAAGGCTTCGATGAAGGTGCTTTTTCCGACACCTGGTACTCCAGTAATTCCTATTCTAAAGGAAGGCACACCCTCTGGAAGGCAGTGTTGAATCAGTTTTTGGGCTAATGGCTTGTGGTTTTTCTGTTGACTTTCGACCAAGGTGATTCCCCGTCCCAATGCAGCAATATCGCCACGAAGAATGCCATCGGTAATCTTCTCAACATTGAATTGAGGTTGGCCACCGTTGTCAATATTAGTTTGTTGAGACATTGCTGCTATTCGTCAACCAAAACCCATTCTCCAGTAGATAAAAGAGGTTCAGCCTGTTTGAATTTTAAGGTTTTACTTTCACCTCTTATTACATTCTTGATGGTCACTCGTTCGTTTCGTCCAATTTTTGGCTGATCGCGAACAATGGTTTCTACAATCCGCTGAGATTGGGTATTGCCGGCGGCACGATTTTGAGCAGATCGCTGATCCATATTAGGAATTTCTTCCTTCTTGGTATCGATTTGCTCACGTTGCTTGACTCGAGCTTCTTGAATGTTTGGGTTGGTCTCCTGAGGAATTTCTCCTTTAAACAAAAATGAAATCACCTCTTTATTTACTTTTTCGAGCATCTCTTTAAACAATTCAAAGGATTCGAATTTGTAAATCAACAAGGGGTCTTTTTGTTCGTGTACAGCCAATTGTACCGACTGCTTGAGTTCGTCCATTTTTCTCAAATGAGTTTTCCAAGCGTCATCGATAATTGCAAGAGATATGTTTTTTTCAAAATCAGTTACTAGCTGCTTGCCCTTGGTTTGAAAGGCCTTTTCCAAGTCTGTAACTACTTGAAGGGACTTGATCCCATCTGTAAAAGGCACCGCAATTCGCTTAAATTGTTGGCGTTGATTTTCATAAACCTTTTTGATCACAGGAAAAGCCATATCAGCACTGCGCACCATTTTATCGGTATATTGCTTGTAAGCAGATTTGTATATTTTGGCCGTAAGCTGTTGAACTGTAAGGTTTCCAAACTCGCTTTCACTTACTGGAGTAGGCAATGTGAAATAACGCATCAATTCGAATTCGAAATTTTTAAAGTCGTTGGCGTTCTTGTTGATTTCTGCTATGAGCTCACAGGTATCGTAAATCATGTTGGCGATATCTACTCTCAGTCTCTCTCCAAACAAGGCGTGGTGTCGTCTTTTGTAAACCACTTCTCTCTGAGCGTTCATCACGTCGTCGTATTCGAGCAAACGCTTTCTTACCCCAAAATTGTTTTCCTCTACTTTTTTCTGAGCCCGTTCAATCGATTTGGAGATCATGGAGTGCTGAATCACTTCACCTTCTTGAAGTCCCATGCGGTCCATCATTTTTGCAATACGCTCGCTTCCAAAGAGTCTCATCAAATTGTCCTCTAGAGAAACGTAAAATTGAGAACTGCCAGGGTCACCTTGACGCCCTGATCGACCGCGTAGCTGACGATCTACCCGTCTTGAATCGTGACGTTCTGTGCCTATAATGGCCAAACCACCATTCGCTTTGACTTCTTCGGTCAGTTTAATGTCCGTTCCACGACCCGCCATGTTGGTAGCAATAGTCACCTGACCAGGTTTGCCCGCTTCAGCAACAATGTCGGCCTCTTTTTTGTGTAATTTGGCATTCAACACATTGTGAGGAATTTTTCTTATGTCGAGCATTTTGCCCAAAAGTTCCGAAATTTCCACTGAGGTTGTGCCGATAAGAATTGGGCGTCCTGCCTTTGAAAGAGCAGTAACCTCTTCGATAACGGCGTTGTATTTTTCTCTTTTGGTCTTATATACTAAGTCGTGATAGTCTTTTCGAACAACAGGTCTGTTAGTGGGAATTTCAACCACATCTAGTTTGTAAATTTCCCAAAATTCTCCTGCTTCTGTCACAGCTGTTCCTGTCATCCCTGACAGTTTGTTGTACATTCTAAAATAATTTTGAAGCGTGATAGTCGCAAAGGTCTGTGTAGCGGCTTCGATCTTGACGTTTTCCTTGGCTTCTATGGCCTGATGCAATCCATCGCTGTAACGTCGGCCATCCATAATTCGACCAGTTTGTTCGTCAACAATCAACACTTTATTGTCCATGACCACGTACTGAATGTCTTTTTCAAACAAAGCATAAGCTTTTAGTAATTGGTTGAGGGTGTGAATTCTTTCCGACTTCACAGAAAAATCTCTAAACAAGTTATCCTTGAGATTAGCCTTGTTTTCTGGGCTCTCTTGTGATTGATCAATTTTGTCTAGTTCAATGCCCATTTCTGGCATGACGAAGAAATTGGGGTCATCTTTTCCAGAAAGAAAATCTACACCCAAATCAGTTAATTCAACTTGATTGTTTTTTTCGTCAATAACATACAACAACTCTTCATCAACTTTAGGCATTTCCCTATTGTTGTCTTGCATGTAAAAGTTCTCTGTTTTCTGTAACAGCTGTCGAACCCCCTCTTCACTCAAAAACTTAATGAGGGCCTTGTTTTTTGGGATTCCTCTGTAAACCCTTAAAAGCTTGAAACCACCTTCTTTAGTGTCCCCACTAGCGATCAGTTTTTTTGCCTCGGCCAGGACGGCAGTCAAATTTTGCCATTGAGCTTGCACAATGTTGTAAACCTTTGGTTTGAGTTCGTTGAACTCGTGTTGTTCTCCTTTTGGAACTGGTCCAGAAATGATTAGTGGAGTTCTAGCATCATCCACTAAAACCGAATCAACTTCGTCAACTATGGCGTAGTGATGTGGTCTTTGAACCAAATCTTCAGGAGCATGAGCCATATTATCTCTGAGATAGTCAAAGCCAAATTCGTTATTGGTCCCATAGGTAATGTCGGCATTGTAGGCATTTCTGCGTTCTTGAGAATTAGGTTTGTGATAATCGATACAATCAACACTTAAGCCGTGAAACTCAAACAAGGGAGCCATCCAAGCGCTGTCGCGTTTGGCCAAGTAGTCGTTGACCGTAACCAAGTGAACGCCATTACCTGCCAAAGCGTTGAGGTAAACAGGCAAGGTAGCGACCAAGGTTTTACCTTCTCCTGTCTGCATTTCGGCGATTTTACCCTGGTGCATGGCAATACCACCAATGAGCTGCACGTCATAGTGAACCATGTCCCAAACAATTGGTTTCCCTGCGGCATCCCAGTAGTTATTCCAAGTTGCGACATCACCCTTGAGGTTGACGTATGATTTTTTGCCAGACAGGATGCGATCATAAAGACTGGCCGAAACAGTAATTTCCGAATTATCGACAAAGCGCTGGGCAGTTTCTTTCATCACCGCGAAGGCTTCGGGCAAAATAGCGTTCAGACAAGATTCAGAAATCTCGTATTGTTCTTCTTTAAGTCGATCTATTTGTTCGTAAAGCGATTCCCGTTCGTCGATGTCTTCAGTAGATTCAATTTGGGTCTTGAGTTGGTCAATTTGTTCCTCCGTTTCTTTTCGAGCTTCGGACAATCGCAATTTAAATTCTTCCGTTTTTCCTCTCAGTTGATCATGAGATAGGGCCTTGATTTCTTCTTCTAACGACTTGATTTGTTGGACAATGGGTAATATGGACTTGACGTCTTGTTTCGATTTGTCGCCGACGAATACTTTAAGTATGGAATTCAATAAGCTCATGGCTATAGAAATTGTTTGGAATGCCTGCCAAAGATAAGAATGTTTAGGCTTTTCGGGCTTAATATGAAGTTAAAAAAAAAGTCTCGTTAGAGACTTTTCAATTAATCAATATTCATCTTCATTCCACAGATAGTCGTCTTCGCTGGGGTAATCTGGCCAAATTTCTTGGATGGTTTCGTAAATGTCTTCTTCGTCTTCTATAGATTGTAAGTTTTCAACTACTTCTAAAGGAGCTCCAGTCCGGATAGAATAATCAATTAATTCATCTTTGGTTGCAGGCCAAGGGGCGTCACTTAAGTATGAGGCCAATTCTAGTGTCCAGTACATGATTCAAGTATTTAGTATTTGCAAAAATAAATTTTAAAATGACATAGAAAACGTTTTTCTGTTAATTTTAAAAATCAATCATAAAACACTGATAATTAAAATTTTAAGTCAATTAAATTTCGGTTAAAGTCCATGACATACGTCTTGGTCTTGCTGGTAGTGTATCGAATCAGGGAATCCATTTAATTTCTTCTACTTCCAGGCTGTGATGCATGAGTCTCGCAAGGGTGAACAAATAGTCCGATAGGCGGTTCAGAAATTTAATCGCAATTTCAGGAACAGCTTCCGATTCACTCAGTGCGGAAACCATTCTTTCGGCTCTTCGACAAACCGTCCTACAGATATGGCAATGCGAAATGGTAGGATGACCACCAGGCAAAATAAAGTGGGTCATTGGACTCAAGGTTTCATTACACAAATCGATTCGAATTTCTAAATCGGTGATGCTTTTTTCTTTCAAATAAGGCAGGTTTTTTTCAAAGGCTTGATGTTCGTTCATTTCGGATGCGAGCATTGAACCTAATGTGAACAGATCATTTTGAATGTGAAGTAAGGTGGGTGCTTCAACGGTATTGGCACACAAATCTAATAGCAATCCAACATG
>Ga0222714_10001657_pt1 | contig 24933 bp, 31 predicted proteins | sample C33_3DmetaG_FD_165048 | JGI IMG/M metagenome (GOLD analysis project Ga0222714, IMG submission 165048) | Estuarine water microbial communities from San Francisco Bay, California, United States - C33_3D | ecosystem: Environmental > Aquatic > Marine > Unclassified | place: USA: California...
CAAATTATCTGAAGGCAATTGTTTTTACGTGAATGACATTTTAGTTGGAGTAGAGAGTTTTGATCAACATTGTTTTATTAAGTAATAAAAACCACTTATATATCCTTCGTAATATTTACAGGCATTGTTATTCTGTAAATAATCCAAATTCGTTGGGAAAAAAGCATCTTTGAATTAGGGTAAAGTGCAGTTTCTCCTTTCTTTTCATATCAATTGTGCTTAAATTTTTACTTTTAATCATTACAAATGTAAAAATAGCAGATCATGAAAAAATTATTGTTTTTAACCTCAGTTTCTTTCTCCTTATTTTTGTATTCATGTGGCGAAGCTTCATCAGATGAAGTGACAAAAAATGATGACATAAATGCCGCCAAGCTTGAGCAACAAAAGCAAGATTCATTAAGATTAGTACAAGCATATGAAGATTCTATTACTGCGGTGCTCAATAGCATTAGGGTGCAAATTTTTGTTCGTTCCGGTGTACAATACGACATGGACGGTTTTGCTCTTGATGAGGGTAGATTAAAAGAAATTAAGGACTTTCAAAGCTCAAAAGAACATCAAATCACGGGTTATGATGACTTAGAAAAAATAGTAGTTTCTGGTAAATCAGATAAGATCACAATTATTTGTTCAGAGGGTGACGATGAATTATATAATTCAAATGAAATTACGCTTGATGGCGCCAAATCTTTTAAAGGATCTGGGCCAAATGGAGGAAATGGTTTAAAGTGGGTTTATGCCATGAACCGCCAAAAAGATTTTAATATCAAGATTCTATATGATAAAGATCGTATTGTTTTTGAGGGTAAAATTCATCCGGCAAGGCGTTAATTTCTAGAATATAATCATGCGCTTTTAATTATTTAGATAAAGTAACCCTCGGTAAATCGAATCAATTTATAACTTGAGATCATGAAATTTTTTACACTTCTTTACTTTTTTTTAGCTACGTCTCTTTCATTGAATGCACAAAATGCATTAAAATATTCAACTTTTAATAAACTCGCGACCACTTCTATGGCCGAAGTTGATGATTGGTTAAAGCAATTTACTTTAAACTGTGAAAATACATATAGGATTATAGTCAATCCGGAAGATGAAATATATGGATGGAGAGAAATTCAACACTCTTATTATAAAGAAGGTATTGTCTATACCCGAACGCGAGAGCACGAAGGGGCTAGCTATGAACTATATATACCGCTTTTAAGTATTGCACATGTAAAAAAAAATATTGACAGACTCTGTAGAAATATGGGTGGTTGCATTCCGCCAGAGGAGATGGAAATTTCATACGAAATACATGAATTTGGGGTAATGGTATCTTGGGGAGGAGGTTGTTAGGCCCCCGAATTCACTTCTTTAGGTCATAGTTTTGACCGTAATTGTTAAATTTATTAATCTTGCATTAACAGTTGGCGAGTTAACAAAAAAAGCAAAAACTTTTCAAAAATCCAGATTTAGCCTAAAATACGATAATTAACTCCTAGACAAAATAAACAATTATGCCAAGCAACTCGAAATAAAATAATCACAATTAATCTATTCTAAACTTATGAAAACCAGCCTTTTAATTTTAGTATTTTTCTTTTCATTTCTTTGTCAAGGGCAAGCTAAAAAGGAACTAGAAGACCAGATTACAGATTTAAACAATTCTGTAAGCGCCCTTACTGCCAATAATGACAAATTAAAGCAAGATAAAAACCAATTAGAGCAGCAGCTAACCAAACTACAAACCACTATTAACGAGTGCCAATCAAAATATGCAGAGGTTCAAGAAATTGGCCTAAAGCAAATAAAGCAAGTTGCCGAACTAACGCAAAAAATGGATAGCTTATTGCAGGGCATTAATACTGCTTCAAGTGTGCCACACGAGAGCGCGAAGCTCATTAATTTTACCAATGCAAACGCCAAATTTACGGTTCCGCAAGGCAAAACTTGGGCCATTCACGATGCATTTGTAATACATTCGAATGATGGCAATTCATATTACATATTAATTAAATCATTAAATGGTATTCTTATGACTGATTTGTCTAAAAATATATATGGAAAAGGACTTTATTATTCAAATGCCTTGGCAAACCCAACATTGCCCATCCTATTGCCGGAAAACACTGTTTTTGAATTAATTGTATATACGAAATATGATAACGGACAAAGAGCATTGTATGATGGCCAGGCATTTTTAAATTATATCGAAAGTGAAAATTGAATAACAGTTTTTTTAAATAACGAAATTATAGCCCAACATTATATATGAAACTACTCATTACAGCAATACTGCATTTATCCACTTTTTTAGCCCTCGGGCAGTGGCAACAATCTGCTGGCACTGCTGGTTTAAATATGCAGGCATTACTCTCCTATGACAACTATAATTTTGCCGGCGGACAAACAGGGGCTTATCTTTCAACTGATGGTGCAGCAAATTTTTTGCAAGCAAATACTGGGAATGACAATGTTGGCCCTACGCGTTGCTTCACTAAAGATGCCAATTATTTATATACCTGCACAAGTCAAGGTGCGTATAGAAGCGCAGACAATGGAGCAACATGGGTTTCTAAAAGTGTTGGTTTAACTAATTTATTGGGGAGCGGAATTCTAAATGTAGGCTTAAAACTTTTTTATGTAGGGCCAAACGGTGTTTTTAGCTCCACAGATCAAGGAGAACTTTGGAGCGCTGCAGGGTTAACAAACATTGATGTACGCTGTATTACTGCAATAAATGACACCTTGTTTGTTGGCACCAATGGTGCAGGCATATATAAAAGCACTGACTGGGGAGCGAATTGGGTTCAAATTAATAATGGTCTTGGGGGCGCTACCAATTTTAGGGCTATTGAAAGCAAAGGCAATACGCTTTTTGCCGGCGGACAAATAGGAACAGGAGTTTATCGTTCAACTAATTTTGGAGCCAGCTGGACATTATTAGCAGGAGGTCTTGCAACGGGATCTTACAGAGGGTTTGCGAGTAATTCTCAGTTCATTGTTGCGGGTTCCTTTGGGGCAGGTGTATTTTATTCAACAGATAACGGAGATAATTGGACTGCCATTAATTCTGGCCTAACTGATTTAACAATTTTTGATTTAGAGTTTAATGATAACTATTTGATGGCAGCGACAAATAATCAAGGCGTATTTCGTTTAGCGCTTTCTAATTTAAGTTCAACATCAGGTTTTAACGGTATTTATCTTAAGGAGGGCTTGTTTATTTTTCCCAACCCAACTTCAAATTGCATCAATTTAAAATCAGATGTTTTACTCATTGGCACACCTTATACAATTGCAGACATTTCGGGAAAAACCTTATTTTCCGGAGTTTTCAATAGTGACAATACGTCGGTAGATTTGGTTAATTGGCCTTCAGGTAATTATCTTTTGGGCGTAGGGGAATGCCCAAAACAACTATATAAAGTAGTTAAACAATAAGCCCACCAAAAATTCTGAAAGGATGTCAAATCTCAGTTTAAAACTAAAATATCACACTTTCATTGTAGCATTGTTACTTTTCTCATCTTTTTCTTCACTTGGGCAGTGGCAAAAGGATGCTAAAATTTTAAAATACATCGAGGCGCAAAATAACTTCGTTAGCCTTTTAGATACTTCACAGTTTGCAGAATCCTTGAGGCCTTATAGCACTTCGATCAATGCTTACTTTTTTATCCATAAAATGGATCTTGGTGATTATTGGATCTGGACCTCCTACATTGAAGAAGATGCGCATTGCATTTTTATACCCATTTGCCATTATGATGGTTTTGTATTCAAGAAAAACCTAGAAGAACAAAATATTGCTTTAAATAAAGAAAGAAAATCTACAGACCCCATTACAGTTCTAGATTTCAATGGCAATGCAAGCACAAAAGACGGAACCCTAGAAATTGATAAAATGACACATAAAGTGTTGAGTTATAAATATTGTCAATAATTTTTTATGTAGATTTATCCATAGCTAATTGGATGATTATTTAAATTCTATTAATAGATTATATAATTCAATTCTTATGAAAAACTTCATGTTTCTGCTACTTTTAGCGCCTGGATTTCATTCATTGGCTCAATCAATGACGGGAACAAAATGTTTTCAAAAGAAAACTTATACTGTTGATGATATAATTACAATTTCCTCCGATGACGGAATCAATTTTCATGGAACAAAAAATGGCACGCATGTAAATGATGAATTGGGTATATACGATTATTGGGTTAGTGAATTTACTGCTCAAATAAAAGGGAATATTCTTGTTGCTAATATTTCAATGGAATTTGAAGGGCAAATTGAAAATTATGAAGAAGAGTGGGAGCTTTATTTATGTAATGATGCGCAGTTTATTATTGTAAGTAACGATTTATATAGACTAATTTCCTGTCCCGATAATCAGGAAAAATAATAGCTTTAAAAGATTTGTAGTAAACCAAAATCATGTTAAAATATTTATTCGTTCTATTAGTTGTTACTGGCACATTGCCAAAATATTTAAAAGCACAAAGTGTGCCGGCAATGCAACTTGACAGGCCTAGCCAATCGGAATGCCCTTTTATTACACCACAGCATTTCCTTCAAATAGAAAACGGCTTTAATTTAGAACATATAGATGCCAATCAACGCGCGCTTTACCTACCTTCTACACTTTGGAAATTTGGCCTAAACGAAAAGTTTGAATTTAGGCTTATAACAGAGTTTCTTTCATTGAAAAAAAATGCAATTTCAACTTCAGGTCTCTTGCCTATCACGCTTGGTTTTAAGACCGCACTATTTGAAGAAAAAGGCATCATACCAAAAACCTCTTTTTCAGGCTATATCGGTACCTCTAAGTTGGGAAGCAAAATTTTTCAATCCCAATTTATTGTTCCATCCTTTAAATTTTTAATGCAACATACGCTCAGTAAAAACATTTCATTAGCCTACAACTTGGGTGCGGAATGGAATGGTAAAAATGCACAACAAACCTACCTCTACACCTTAAATACTGGGATTAGTTTGTCATCAAAATTAGCTTGTTACGCTGAAGTTTATGGGGCGTTACCGGCCAAAGACAGCCCTACACATGCTTGTGATGGTGGTTTTACATACGCAATAAGTGACAATTTTATTGTGGATCTTTCTGCTGGTGTTACTTTAAGCTCAAATGCAGCAAATAACTACCTAGCTCTTGGTTTGTCATATAGATGGAATACTAAAAAATAAAGTTGAAGTCAGCTTAAGATTATTGTATTGCGGTGAAAATATGTAGATAATGATTCAAGATCACTTGCAAGTCGAAAAACCAACGAGGAGGGGCAAATTAAGGAAATTTTTAGGCAAAGAATTTTTTATTGTCAAGAGACATTTTAAATGGTATTTTGGAAAGAAAAGTTTTGCAAGAGTTGATCATCAAACCCAATTTGAATTTTCCTTAATAAAGCATAAATCTTTATTATTAAGGCCATTAAAAGATGTTGATATGTATCTGCAGCATAATAAGGTCACTAATCTCAAAATAGCAATAAGCCATCTTACTAAGGTGGTGATAAAGCCTGGGCAAACTTTTTCCATTTGGCGACTTGTTGGAAGGCCAACTAAATTAAAAGGCTATTTAGACGGAATGACACTTCATAATGGAAAGGTTTTTAAAGGTACTGGAGGCGGTCTGTGCCAATTAGGCAATTTATTGTATTGGATGGCGCTACATTCTCCACTTTCAGTGAAGGAACGCTGGAGGCACAGTTATGATGTGTTTCCAGATGTTAACAGGACCATACCATTTGCATGTGGCGCAACCTTGTCATACAATTATATTGATCTAATGTTAGAAAATAACACGGACCAAATTTTTCAAATCAATTTATGGCTAGACAATAAATATTTACATGGCGAAATAAGATGCAATACCAAACCAAATTTAAAATATGAAATTTTTGAAACTGATCATATATTTAAGCAACAATGGTGGGGGGGCTATACACGACACAATAAAATTTGGAAACGCATAACTCAACTTTCAGATAATAGCATTACCGAAGAACTTGTGGCTCAAAATAATGCAATAATGATGTATAACCCGCTAATCGAGTATAAAGAATTTCCTAATTAAATACAGGTAAATGAATAAAGGTCTATTTAAAATTATTACTTTCCTTTTCTTTGGTATTTCCACATTAATGGCGCAACAAAATTCTTTTACCAATCCAATATTGCCAGGCGCCTATCCTGATCCGTCAATTTGTAGGGTTAATGACACTTTTTACATTGTCAATTCGTCTTTTGAATATTTCCCCGGTATACCCATTCATAAAAGTCAAGATCTTGTCAATTGGGAATTAATCGGTTACGGATTGCACAGAAAAGAACAATGTCAAAATGAAGTAAACCTCATTGATGTGCAATCTGATGGAGGTATTCACGCACCAACAATTAGGTTTCACAAGGGCACATTTTATATAATTACTACCAATGTATATTACAATGAATCAACTAAAACTACTGATTTTGTAAATTTTATAATCACTGCTAATCGTCCGGAAGGCCCTTGGTCTTCACCTCATATTTTGAAGGGTGCGCCGGGGATAGACCCCGATATTTTTTTCGATGACGATGGAAAGGTATGGTATGTCGGTACCCACTCCCCCGAAAACCCTAATTTTCAGGGTGAAGGCGAAATATGGTTGCAAGAAATTGACCTTGATAATTGGGAACTTATTGGCCCAAGAAGTTTCTTATGGCGGGGGGCTTGTGGAGGCGTTTGGGTAGAGGGGCCTCATGTGTATAAAAAAGATAATCGTTATTATTTGATGGTAGCTGAAGGCGGTACGAGTTTTAATCATGCGGTTATGATTGCTGTAAGTGATTCCATTGAAGGCCCCTATATTGCCAATGACCGCAATCCGATATTATCATCCAGGCAGCTTTCTTATGACAATTGGGTGCATAGTACAGGCCATGGAGATTTAATTGAACTCAAAGATGGCCGTTGGTATATGGTTACTTTAGGTATAAGGGGTGATGAAGAACGCGCCTCTAATATGGGCCGCGAAACGCATTTGGTGCCAGTTGAGTGGGAAAGAGAGCCATATTGGTGGAAAGAACCCAAATATGAATGGCCTGTTGTTGCTCCGAGAACCGGAAAAGTTGAGCGAAATATGGCCCCTCCCTTTGATAATACACATCAAATCAAGGACTTTCTCTTTGTAGACAGTTTTCATAGTGAAGTTCTAGATCTTCAATGGAATTTTAGGCGCGTCCCAACCCAAAAAATGTTTGCACTGAACGCTGCGGAAGGTTATTTAAGATTATTTTGCCTTCCACAAGTTATAGAAAATAAAAAAAGTGCTAGCCTTTTGGGTTTTAGGCAAACAGAAAGTGATTTTGAATATTTAGCCAAAATGGACTTTAATCCAAAATCTAATTACTCTGAAGCAGGAATTAGCATTTTTCAAAAAGATGATCATTATATAAACCTTACTGTAATTAAACGCGAAAACAAATATTTTCTTGAATTAAAATATGCCGAGCCAAACAAAGCGCCACTAATAATTTTCTCAAAAAATATCTCTGATTTTAAACATGAGATCACTTTTAAAATTAATTCCAATTCGACGGGTTATTCATTTTATTATTCCTTGGATGGTGAAAATTTCCAATTATTGCGAAATTCAAAATCAAATATCCTATTAAGTAAATATTATACTGGTGCTTATCTAGGAGTCTATGCATCGAGTAATGGCCATACTACCAATGACTTTGCAGATTTTCATTGGGTAAGTTTTAAGGCTTATCAAAGGCCGTGATGGTAGCAATAAAATTTAAGATTGTTTTATTTTAATTGATAAAACAGTATTGATGCTTGAAATTGAAATCGGTATCTTTGAAAAGCTGATTATATTTTAACTTGTCAACTTAAGATATATTTTATGAGTGATATCAACATTGATAATTATCTAGATAGCCATTTTATTCATCGCAGTAATTGGCTTAGGGCTGCTGTTTTGGGCGCCAATGACGGCATCATTTCTGTTTCAAGTTTAGCAATCGGAGTAACAGCAGCAAGTGCCTCTCGCGAACCTATTATTTTGGCAACGGTAGCTGGGCTTGTAGCTGGTGCACTATCAATGGCGGCAGGTGAGTATGTTTCTGTAAGCTCCCAAATGGATACCGAACACGCCGATATTGAACGTGAGCGTCAGGAATTGGAAGAAATGCCCGATGAGGAATTAAAAATCTTAGCGCATATCTATGAGCAACGGGGTCTTAAAAAAGAAACGGCTTTAATGGTTGCCAAAGAGCTTACAGAACATGATGCCTTGGCGGCTCATGTTCGCGATGAACTAGGCATCAACGAAATTACTCAGGCCAATCCAATCCAAGCGGCACTAGCCTCGGGCGCAGCATTTACTGTAGGTGGCATGATGCCTTTATTGATGGTCTTGTTTGCCCCATTGAAGGGAATGGAATTTTGGCTCTATGGTTTTACCATTCTCTCTTTGATTTTACTCGGGGCTATGGCTGCAAAAACAGGAGGTTCTAGCATATATAAGGCAGTTCTGCGCATTACCATATGGGGAACAATTGCAATGGCTTTATCTGCTGGTGTTGGTGCTTTATTTGGCGTAAATGTTTAAAAAAATAGAAGAAAAAATTTACAAAAATTGTCAAAGTTGTGGTATGCCACTCAAAAAAGATGCGCAGGGTGGAGGGAGTGAAAAAGACGGCTCTAAAAGCACCATGTATTGTAGCTTTTGTTATGTTGATGGAGCATTTGTGGGCGGGGATGTAACTATTGAAGAATTCTCAAAAATTACGCAAAGAGGCATGAAAGATGGAGGTATGAATTCATTTTTTGCATGGCTTTTTTCTAGAACCTGGATGATTGGTCATTTAAAACGTTGGAAAAAGTAAACTTATGAAAGCTCCCGGAACAACAGTTGAAGAAATATTGGCGAACATCCCTGAAGAGCGTAAAGAAGCGTTCAATAGGTTGCATCAAACAATCATAGAGAATTTGCCCAAAGGTTTTGAAGCAGCCATGAGCTATGGCGGTTTGGGTTATGTGGTACCCCATAGTTTATACCCTGCTGGTTATCATTGCAAACCTTCGGAACCACTTCCATTTGCAGGTTTGGCTTCGCAAAAAAATAGCATCAACTTTTATCATATGGGTATTTACTCGGATACCAAACTTTATGATTGGTTTGTCTTGGAATACCCAAAGCACTGCAAACTTAAACTCGATATGGGTAAGAGTTGCATTCGCTTTAAAAAACCAGATCAGATCCCTTTTGAATTTATGGGCCAACTCATGCAAAAAATGACTGTAGCCCAATGGATTGAGATATACGAGCGCATGTTGAAGAAATAAAATTGTTAAGTTATGTCAGAAGAAATGCAAAAATGCCCCTCGTGTGAATCACCCTACGGCTACCAGAGTGGAGATAACCAATACACTTGCCCAGATTGTTCATTTGAATGGAACTTGGCCGATATTGCGAACGCCGAACAATTAGTGGCCTTGGATGCCAATGGCGCACGCCTTCAGAACGGAGATTCTGTTGTGGTAGTTAAGGATCTGCCTGTGAAAGGCGCCCCGAAACCTGTTATCAAAGCAGGAACAAAAGTCAAGAATATTCGACTTAATGATAGCGATCACAACATTGATTGTAAAATAGACGGTTTTGGTGCCATGGGTTTGAAGTCCCAATTTGTGAAGAAAGCGTGATAACTTCATTCTTTATTACTGTTAATAAAAAATTAGTTATCTTAAATTCAATGTGTTAAGTTTGAATATGTTTTCTACATCCTTTAAATCCCGTTTTGAAAAGTTAACACTTTATTTTGGTATAACCACGTTTGTTTTGCATTCGGCCTTAATACTATTGCTGAAACTAAATTTATTAGATGCAAAATATTTTCCGGATAATTTATTTGGTAATCCTTTTGCAGCATTATTCTCTCCATTTAGCTCTTTATTGGTTTATGAAGTATATCTATTGATTTACTATCTACGTAAAAGTTATACGAAAAGCGTTGCCAAACAGTTAGAGATCATGGCACTTATTTTACTGCGTAATTGTTTTAAGGATATTGGTCAACTTATAGAAAGAAAAGTCACCTTGATAAATAGTGAATTACTAAAGGACTTGTCGGGTTTTGTTGCCCTGCTAATTCTTGTTTGGTTATTTTATCATCTGGAATCAAGACGCTCAGAAATTAAATACGAATTGAGTTCTGCATTTGTCAAGCTTAAAGAGCGAATGTCTGTAATTCTCTTATTAGTATTATTTGCCCTTTCAATTTACTCATTTTCTAATTGGTTAATAGATTTAGTGAGATACGCTGAAAATCAAAGCTCGCTCATGGACCCTTCACATATTTTTTATTCAGAATTCTTCACTTTACTCACTTTTGTAGATGTATTACTACTGCTCAGTAGTGCAAAAAACTTGCAAAACACAATATTAGTAATTCGTAATTCTGGTTATGTGTTGGCTACGTTTTTGGCACGTATTTCGTTTTCTCAAGAGGGATGGGATCGTATTTTAATGATAGTTATGGGTGGCATTATCGCTGTATTTATGTTATGGATAAGCAAAAGAAGGGTCTTTTTATCTACAGAAAAAATAAAAGTATGAAACTCACCCACGATGAACGCATAGCACAAATGACTTTTGCCTCAGTTTACCCACACTATGTAGTAAAGGTTGAGAAAAAAGGGCGTACTAAAGATGAATTAAATCAAGTTATCACTTGGCTTACGGGATTTAATAAAGCACGCATTGAAGCTTTAATGGAAGAGAAGTTAAGCTTTCAAGATTTTTTTAATCAAGCGCAATTGCATCCCAATGCTTCTCAGATTAAGGGCCTTATTTGCGGTTATCGTATTGAAGAAATTGAAAATACCTTAACGCAAAAAGTACGCTATCTAGACAAATTAGTCGATGAATTAGCAAAGGGTAGGGCCATGGATAAAATTTTGCGCTCTTAATTCTTTTCAGCACGTAAAATTTATTCATTTTTATTTCGTTGAATATTAATAAGAATATTTTGCATGAGAAAACTTTTTTTGTACCTGGCAAGTATATTTTCACTACTAATGATTCCTTTCATTGCAAGTCAAAGATCAGATGAGGTGAATTGGAGGGCAACTGATTATCTGGTTGCCTTTATTCTATTAGCGCTTTTATTTTTAGGCATTGAGATCATTCTAAAATTTGTCAAAAATAAAAAGGTCTTATGGATATTAATTTTGTGTATGGCTGTTGCAATTCTTTGGATTGAATTGGCCGTAGGGTTGTTTAATTCACCTATTGCAGGTTCCTAATGGAAATAAGTCCCGAGAATATTATTGGTGGACTTGGCTTGTTATTGGCGCTATATTTTTACCTTAAAATAAAACGTTCAACAGCATTTCCCATCGAATTAAGCTTGCTTTTTGCATGTCAATTGTTCATTTCAGCAATGCTAAGTTTTGGCTTACTAAAAAGTCAATTGTCCTACTGGGAACTCGGTTTGTTCTTAACTTTTTTTATATTATCTCTACTGCTTTTATTAAGAACGGAACTTATTTATTCAGTACATGGCGGTATTGCACTTTTTTTATATGCCATATTTAGAATAATTGAATGGAATCATTTGCCTGGTGTTTGGGTGATGAGTTGTATTATTTTGCCAATCATTGGTGTCTTTTTGATCTATACTTTTACTCAAAAATCATATCGTGTTTTTTGGCCATTGTTGGTAATTTTATCTATTGATTGGATTTTTCAATCATTCCGCTTTTTTGTAGTTTTATTAAAATTTAAGCCATGAGAATAGCCCTAATAGTAGTTAGTATTCTTTGCTTGCAAGCATGTAGCCGCACCTCATGCGAAGATGCACAAGCTGCAACAATAAAAGATTACACAGGGCTAGATGGCTGTGGTTTGGTTATCAAACTAGAAAATGGTCAAGTCCTGGAGCCAACAAATCTAAATGATTTCAATATCAATCCAGAGGATGGCACTAAAGTTTGGATAACTTATCACGAACTTCAAAATGCCGCAAGTATATGTATGGTGGGGCCAATTGTAAGTATTGATTGTTTAACTAAAAGATGATGAAATATGTACTTGCGCTTAGCGCACTTTTGTTTTTTTGTTCCTGCGAGAAAAACACCTATGTTGATTTTCAAATTAAAAATATGTCCGACACACCAATCTATGTCACTGGGCATGATTTAATTCACAACTGGGCCATCAAAGACACAATATTGGTTGGACAAGAAAAGAATATTGCCTCTTGGGGGAAATTTGGAAAAGACTTAAATCCGTTTTCTCCACAAGGATTTTTTGGCGATGATTTATTAATTGTTAATGAATTGGGAGATACCTCAATAAGGGATTACAAAGTCTTGAATAATTGGCAGGTCTCAATTGATGATCAAAGGGCAGTTGCTTATCATACTTACATTTTGGAAATAGGGAATCTAGATTTTAATTAATCAAGTGCTTCACGGTTAAAGTAGTTGCAATAAAATAAGGATTTACCAAATTGGCTTTGTTATAGCGCAGGGGTTTTCTGGTTTTGGCGTGTATAACCTCTCCCCCTAAAGCTTCTAAAATAGCTTGTCCTGCTGCAATGTCCCATTCCATTGTTGGTGCAAAACGCGGATAGATATCAGCTTTTCCTTGAGCCAAATCAAAAAATTTGAGCGCCGAACCTTTTTTTATGAATTTGATGGGGGGCATATTTTGCTGTAGCCTATGGATTATCTCCAATACTTGTCCGCTATGATGACTCCTTGAACAAGCCATTACAAGCGGATTGTTAGCGCAAATTGGCGCATCAATTTTTTTCCAATTTTCATTTTTATACGCATCATCAAATTTAAACAGATACACACCAACTTCTTTTGATCCGATGATGATTTCTTCATTTACTGGTGATGCAATGAGGCCAAAAGTAGGCCTCCCATCTTCAATGAGTGCAATATTGATAGCGAATTCATCATTACGCTTTATAAATTCTTTAGTGCCATCTAAAGGGTCAATGCACCAAGATTTTTTCCATTTTTTTCTTTCATCAAAGTGTGCTTTAGGGCTTTCTTCGCTTGTAATAGGAATTTTTAATGGTGCAAGAATTGATTCAATTCTTTGACTTGATGCTAAATCAGCTTCAGTTACAGGGGTTCCATCTTGTTTTTGCTTGCGCTCAAAATCTTTTTGGTAAATGTTCATTATGGCCGCGCTGCCCTCAATAGCCGCTTGTATAGCCAACAGATATTCTTTTGGTATTTGCTTCAATTATATTTTCATTTCTGGCACAAAATCAGCAACAACCATCTCACCTTCAGTCTTAGCAATTATTTCTTCTACCGAAACACCTGGTGCCCTTTCGAGCAGATGGAATTTTCCATCTTTGATTTCTAAAACGGCAAGTTCCGTAACCACTTTTTTAACGCAGCCAACACCCGTTAATGGAAGCGTACACTCCTTTAACATTTTAGATTGGCCCGCTTTATTGCTGTGCATCATGGCTACAATAATATTTTCTGCAGAGGCAACTAAATCCATGGCACCTCCCATTCCTTTTACCATTTTACCCGGAATTTTCCAGTTAGCAATGTCGCCATTTTGAGAAACCTCCATTGCGCCTAGCACAGTAAGTTGCACATGCTGCCCCCTAATCATAGCAAATGAGGTTGCCGAATCAAAAAAAGACGCGCCATGGCGCACTGTAATGGTTTGTTTTCCCGCATTGATGAGGTCCGGGTCTTCCTCTCCTTCGAAAGGGAAAGGCCCCATTCCTAAGATTCCATTTTCAGATTGGAATTCAACCTCAATACCTTGAGGAATATAATTCGCTACCAATGTTGGAATTCCAATGCCAAGATTAACATACCAGCCATCTTTGAGTTCTTGAGCTATGCGTTTAGCAATACCATTTTTATCGAGTGCCATAAGCTTATTGTTTGGTACGAACTGTCCGTTGTTCTATTCGTTTTTCAAATTTTTGTCCTTGGAATATGCGTTGCACAAAAATTCCTGGTGTGTGAATTTGGTTCGGGTCCAGGGTTCCTGCTTCTACGAGTTCTTCGACCTCGGCAATGGTGATTTTTCCTGCCATAGCCATCATTGGATTGAAATTCCTAGCGGTTGCTTTGTAAATTAAATTCCCTTCTGTATCCCCTTTCCATGCCTTTACAATGGCATAATCTGCTGTAAGTGCACTTTCCAAAATATGCGGTTTGCCGTTAAAAATGCGCACTTCTTTTCCTTCAGCAATTTCAGTACCATAGCCTGCTGGTGTAAAAAATGCAGGAATTCCTGCTCCACCTGCTCTACAGCGCTCAGCTAAAGATCCCTGAGGAATCAAATCTACTTCGAGTTCTCCTGAAAGCATCTGACGTTCGAATTCATCATTTTCTCCTACATAAGAACTAATCATTTTCCTTACCTGTTTGCCTTGTAATAAAAGGCCAAGACCAAAGTCATCGACACCTGCATTATTTGAGATACATACAAGATTTTTCACCTTCATTTTGACAAGCTGGGCAATGGAATTTTCTGGAATTCCACAAAGACCAAAACCCCCAACCATGAGGGTCATTCCGTTTTCAATACCCTCGAGTGCAGTTTGTGGATCCTTAACTACTTTATTCATTTTATTAATTAGAATTGAAAAAATGGCACTTCTGATTCATTCACTGTTTCGGGCTCGGGTGCTGTTGAGCAGTCATAAACAGATGGGTCATAATCTGGCGGTGGTGTGAAATCTCGAGTAGACAGTCCAATGCTCTGATCTCGATAAATCTTTTGCATATAATACCCATAAATTGGTAAGGCCATTCTTCCACCTTGACCCCAAGTCATGGTTTTAAAACGAACAGCGCGATCTTCTGCCCCTACCCAAACGCCTGTAACAAGATCTGGAGTGATACCCATAAACCATCCGTCAGAATTATTTTGCGTAGTTCCTGTTTTACCTGCTGTTGGCGCTTTAATCCCACCCCAACTTCTCGATCCACGTAGGCTTCCCGCAGTACCATGATTGACAACACCTTTCATCATTTGTAACATTTCAAATGCAACGGTTGCATTAAGAGCTTGCTCGCGTTCTTCTGTGGCACTATATATTACCTTTCCATTTCTGTCTGTAATGCGTTCAATAAATGTTGGCCGGATATAAATTCCGTCATTTGGAAAAACACATTGTGCAGCTACCATCTGTAATAAAGACAAGTCCATTGTTCCTAAACACATAGATGGAACGATGTCTGAGTCTTTGAGATTGATTTCCATTTTTTTAAGCAATTTGGCAATTTGATTGGGTCCATCTCCCATTCTACCCATCACCGCAACAGTTACTTTATTTGATGATTGCGCAAGCCCATCGCGAACAGTTGGCGCAGCTGGCCCTGCAGGGCAGTATTTACTTGTAACTAAATTGGTGAGTGGATTTATGATTTTAAGACAATATTCATCTGGAGAAAAGCTTGTGCATGGATTTACTACTTTCATTGAAAGCGCTGCTGCATATACAAAAGGCTTAATTGTAGAGCCCACTTGCCTTTTTCCTTGCCGCACGTGGTCATAGCCAAAATGTTTAAAATCAATTCCACCAACCCATGCTTTTACAAATCCAGTGTTTGGATCAATTGATACCAAACCAGCATGTAAAAATGCTTTGTAATATCGTATAGAATCATTTGGGCTCATGATGGTATCTCTTTCGCCTTTGAGGCTAAATACGGTCATTTCAACCGGATTTTTAAAATCTGCCAAAATTTCATCTTCTGACATTCCTTTGGCCGCTAATTTTTTATAACGGTCAGAATTTTTTCGAGCAGAATTCATTATTTGTTCTACAATCTGTGGCTTTATACTGTTCGCGAAAGGATAATTTTTAAGTCCTTTATTATTGATATCAAATTGAGGCTGTAATTCTTGAAAAATATGGCGTTCTACAGCCTGTTCTGCGTAGCGTTGTAGCGTTGGGTTGATGGTGGTGTATATTTTTAATCCATCTTGATCTAAATTATAGGGTTGGCCATCGTCTCGTAAATATTTATACGAACCGTCTGTTTTTTTTGATTGCAATATAGACTGAACCTCCGTGCGCAATTCTTTACGAAAATAGGGTGCAAGACCTTCCTTGTGGTCAAGGGATCGATAGTGAACTTCGATGGGCTGTTTGATAAGGGAATCGTACTCCTCCCTAGAAATAGTGGTTCTAAGTGCCGGATTTTCTTTTTGAGAGTTTCGTAACCACTGGAATAAGACCTGATTTCTTCGCGCATGCGCCACACTAGAGTCTTTATTGCGGGCAGCGGCAATATCTTCTTTGGTTACGGCACTAAGGGCAATTCCTTTAGCCTCGGCAATTCTACCTCGATAGTTTCTAATTTTGTATGAATATGGATTATAAATTGTTGGATTTTTACAAAGTCCAACGAGTGTGGCTGCCTCAGATTTACTCAAATCTTTTGGCCTTTTATTGAAATAAACTTGCGCTGCATTTTCAATTCCAACAGCATTGTATAAAAAATCAAACTGATTTAAATACATTGTAATGATCTCTTCTTTTGTAAAGCGTTCTTCTAAACGTTTTGCAATTATATTTTCACGGGCCTTTTCATTTAACCTTCTAAATTTTCCTTGTAGACCTCCCACATAGGGTAACTCTAAACGTTTTCCGCTTGCTTTTGCGACTTCTTCACGCTGCCTTTGTTGCAGCGTAAATAATAATTTGGCAAGTTGTTGTGGTATGGTTGAGGCCCCGCCACTTTTTCCTAATGATGCAAAGGATCTTGCCAATCCTTTAAAATCTACACCAGAATGTTGCATAAAACGCTCATCCTCAGTACTAATGAGTGCATCGGTTACAAAAGGTGAAATATCGCGGTACTTTACGCTCGTTCGATTGACTTGCCAAAATCGTCCTATTACCGTATCCTCTTTGTTATTATTTTTTGCAATTATAAGAGAAGCTTGAAGTTCGGGAGGGTTGTCTAGCATAGAGACAGGCGGCAGGTCATCTTCGGATTGCAATAACATAAGACCTGCTACAAAAAAGAAAGGAAGCAAGGAAAATATCCAAAATAAACGAGTTAGTCGTTTGCGTTGAATATCTGTTATTATGGTTGGGCTACTTTTCATAGGATAAATGTAAGTACTAATTAATTAGCGTAGTACATCTTTACGCTGTGCGTCTAGCTTTAATAAAATAAACATCATTACACAAAATGACATCATGGATGAACCTCCATAACTAAAGAAAGGCAATGGAATACCAATTACTGGTGCAAAACCAATATTCATTCCAATATTGATTGCGAAGTGGTAGAATAGAATCATTGCAACGCAATAGGCATAAATTCGATTAAACGCAGCCCGTTGTCTTTCAGCAATCACAATGATTCTAAAAAGCATAAAAAAATATAGAATAAACAAGACCAAAACACCTGCAAAACCCCATTCCTCAGCAAATGGACAAAAAATAAAATCTGTTTCACTTTCTGGAACGTGGTTAGAACGCACACTCGAAACAGAAGCCTTGCCATATCCTTTCCCAAGAAAACCACCCGAACCAACTGCGGCCATGGCTCTATTTCGGTTATAGTCGTCGCCGTTTGGGTCTTCACGTAGACCAAGAAAAAGTTCGATTCGATCTTTTTGATGCTTTCTAAGCATGTCAAAACCCTTGTCCACTGCAAAACTAAGGCTTCCTGCAATAATTAACCCCAATGTTAGTACGACTGTCATTCGCGACCGATCTCTTGGAGCAATTAACCTTTGAGTAACTAACCACGCTACTAAATAAATAAGCAGTAATCCAAAAATAACCAACAGAGAACCACTTAGTGGAAGATCAAGACCAAAAAATGGTAAAGTAATCACCACACTATCTAATAATAGCGTCACAACGCTTAATATGAGGAAAGCAAAAAGAATGGGAATAAAGTGTGATCCCAACCATGTTTCTTTAAAACGGACTCCGGGTATCCTATTGACAAAATTTAACAATATTGGATCAAAGGTCAGACCTTCGCGATACATTACAAACAAAAATGAAGTAAAGACTACAAAGGTTCCGGCATCTGGTTGTAATAAAATAAGTGCCATTGGAACCAATAGAATGCTACTTGCAATTAATACTGTTCGGGTATTTTGTTGTTTTACGGTGAGCCCACTAATGTATTTAGCTAAAAGTAATGATGTTGAAATTTTAGCAAATTCTGCAGGTTGCACGCCAAATGAGCCAATGCCTATCCATGCATGAGCTCCATGAACAGCAGGCATAAACAGTACAATTAACAACAAAAATAGCGTTGACAAATAAATTGGAATGGCAAAACGACGGTAAATGTCGGAATCGATCAAAAATACCATCAGCCCTAAAAATAGAGAAAATAATATCCAAAAAAGTTGCCTTCCATATTTTTCATTAAAGCTAAAAATCGCGGGGGCGTCTTCATTGAACGCAACAGAATAAATGGTTGCTAAACCCATTATTAACATCAAAATAAGTGCTCCAAATAGGGGCCAATCGAGATGTTTAGTAAGGCTTTCTGGTTTGCGCATTATCTTGGCCTTTTATATGCAATTTTCGTGTCAATTATTAATTTTTCTTGGTCGAGTTTAGAAACTTTCCCTTTCAAGTATTTTTCAATCATCAATGAGGCAATTGGTGCTGCCCATGTACCACCCCACCCTGCATTTTCAACAAAAACTGCAATGGCTATTTTAGGATTTTCCATAGGTGCAAAGGCAAAAAACACAGAGTGGTCCTCACCATGTGGATTTTGAACAGTACCTGTTTTTCCACACACAATGATGTTCTCAAGACGGGCTAATTCACCTGTGCCTCCTGGTTCATTAACCACACGTCTCATACCCTCAATAACTGGATCAAAGTGTTTCTGATCAATCATTGTCCAGTGTTTTTTCCTAAACTGTTCTAAAGCACCACTTTTACCCACAGAGCGCACAAAATGTGGTGTATAATACCAGCCTTTATTTGCAATAATTGCTACAATATTTGCCATTTGTAGAGGAGTGAGTTTAACTTCACCTTGGCCAATTGAAATGGAGCGAATTGTAGAAAAGGCCCAGGCATTATGTCCGTACCATTTGTCGTAAAATGCAACATTTGGAATTAAACCCGGACGTTGTCCACTTACATCGGTATCAAGTTTTTCACCAAGGCCAAAACTTTGAATATACCTATTCCATTTTTGAAGTCCATATGCGGCATCTTCATTAATATTTTTTTTAACTTTTTGTTGGATAACACGCCTGACGGCCATATAATAGTATGGATTACAAGAGTATTGTATTGCTTCGGCAATATTACGCGCAGAAGGATGGTTGTGGCAACCGACCAAATCTTTATCACATGGAAACCCGGTATGGGAAGTAATAACACCTTCTTGCATTGCAATTAGACTTTGCACTAATTTAAAGATTGACCCTGGTGGGTATTCGGCTTGCAATGGTCTTGGGAAAAGGGGTAAATTAGGATCATTGACCAATTTGGGATAATTTGCACTAATATTGCGTTTTCCAACTAATAGATTGGGGTCGTATGATGGAGCTGAAACCATGCTCAAAATTTCACCGCTTTGTGGCTCAATAACCACGATACAACCTTTTTTGTTCTGCATGAGTTTTTCACCATAAAATTGCAATTCTATGTCCATACCCATTCTAAGCGGTTCGGCCTGACGAGCAGTGGTGTCGTACTTTCCATCGGCGTAGGACTCGATGGCGTTGTTTAAGGCAGAGGTTACTATATATTTTATCCCCTTTATACCGCGTAAATGTTTTTCATAAAATCGCTCAATTCCCGACCTTCCTATATTATTTCCAGGTTTGTAAAACGCATCTTCTTTAATTTCCTCAGCATTCACTTCTGATAAATAACCTAAAATGTTTGCGGCACTTTTATAAGGATAATTTCTAGCACTGGTGGCCTCTTCGTAAAAGCCTTTGAAATTTGCCAAGTGAGGAGCAATTAAAGACATTTCTTCTAATGTGAGATCTTTTAAAAAGGGATAGGCCCTTATTTTCTGATAATTAGACGTACGCTTTTTTGATATTTTATTATAGTAGCTTCCTTCACCTTCTACTATTTCTTTGAATCGCTCTTTAACTTGCTTGGGAGTCCAACCAATGAGCTTTGCAAATGCGGCAGTGTCTAAATCTACGATGCTGTCTTCTACCATCATTAGATTATAGTAGGTCTGATTGGTGACTATTTTTTTCCCATTTCTATCAAAAATAACACCTCGAGGTGGGAAAACTACTTTTCGTTTTTCGGCGATTTCTTGAGCACGCAAGGTCCAGGTATCATCGACAACTTGCATATAAAACAATTTGACCACATATACGCCTATCATTAAGATGATGAAGATTAAGATGACATTTCTTCTGGCGTCTAAGTTCATTTTCTAGGTTTTAATTTCAAGATAAAACTTTGAATTAGCAAGGCAAGTAAAAAAGAAAAAATTCCGCTTAAAATGGTTTTTTGTAAAATAAATCCTATTCGTCCTAGTTCGAACATTTCTAGAAGAAAAAACCAAAAGGTGTGAAGACCCAGCAACATACCATAAACCAATGAAAACCATCTAAATCCCATGTCATTTATTGTTGGTTCTTTTAATGGGTCATAGCCTTCCCTTGGCCCGTATAATTTAAAAATGATGGGCCTTAAATAAGCCAATAATACCAAAGATGAGGTGTAAAGCCCAAAAGTGTTTGAAAAAATATCTATGATTGCTCCCATCCCGAAGCCGACTCCCATAAGTGGAATAACAGTCATTTCAAAGGGCAAAATCATTATAAAAAGTGGCTGAATCATCAGGTGAATGCCAAATCCGACATCCAATTGATTAAAAACCAAAATCTGAAGTAGGGTAAAAATCAGAAATCGAAAAAGATGTATGTATGCTGCTGCCATTTAATCGTCTGTTGGAATCCGAGCTTCTAGGGTAGTTTGTTCTTCTAGATGGAGGTTTTTAATTACATAGACCCTTTGAAGTCTTCTGTAGTCGACATTGAAAAGAATTTCAACTTTCCAAAGCGCTTGCCCTTCAACAGGTTCTGTACTACTCACTTTGCCTATAGGAATACCTCTTGGAAATATTCCAGAACCTCCTCTAGTTTCTACCAATGACCATTTTTTTACATCGAGGTCGTTGTTAACGCCTGTAACCATTCCATAACGCGGATTTTTCCCATCCCATTTAAGAATGCCCTGCATATTTGATTTTTTCATATCTATAACCACATCAATATTGATGTCTCTGGTCAGGACAGTTTTTACCAATGAATAATGATCGCTAGAATAATGAATGACACCAACCACCCCTTCATGACAAAAAACACCCATTCCACGATCAACACCTTGAGCTTTTCCAACATTGAGTGTGAAGTAGTTGTTGCGACGACTCACACTTGAATTTATAATTTCAGCTGGAATATAGGAATATTGCTGTTGAAAAATTGTATCGTTTATTTTGACGTTAGTTCTAGTGAGCTGGTACATGAATTTAGGCTCCCTTTTTCGCCAATAAATATTTTCCCATTGAAGTTTTGTATTGTTCTCACTTAAGTTAAAATGTTTGGTCAGGTTGTGTTCCCATTCGAGAACTCGGGCGGCAATATGGTTGTTGGTAGTAAGGAATTGATTGCGCGGAAAACTCAAAAAAGTCACGTACCAATAAAGTGCTAAAAATTGCAACAGAGCAAATACAAGAAATATTCTAAATCGTTGCAAAAAAGCGATGAGGTTGCGCATAAAAACAAATTTAGTAATTCTACACGATTATTCTTTTGCTACAAATGAATGAGTACCTTCGTTTTGTGAAGAAATTAAAACCTTTGCTTACTACACCTCGATTAGATTTGATACTTTTTAATCAAGAAACGTATAATGAAATTTTTTCGGTGTGTTCAAAACAAGAAATAATGCGACTTTTTGGCCATAAAAATGAGCAAGAATATCAAATTGAATTAGATAGATTCCAAGGTGGCTTTTCTACATATAATCTCACCATTCAATTCTTTCAACTCATTGAAAAACAATCTCAAAAAGTTATTGGCTGGGCAGGTTATCATTCTTGGGCTAAAATGCATTTTCGCGCTGAACTTTTTTACGCACTCAAAGATGATGATTTTAAACACAAAGGTTTTATTTCAGAAGCCTTACCCTCCATATTGGACTACGGTAAAATACAAATGCAACTCAGAAGAATTGAAGCTTTTGTAGCTATTGATAACACAGCGTCAAATCGAATAATGCAGAAATTTGGCTTTAAAAAAGAGGCTACGATTAAACATCGTTATCAATTTGGCGACGACGTCGATACAGATTACCTATATAGTTTGTTTCCTAACCCTAATTATCAATAAAATATAGATATGAAAAAAACGATTCTTATCATTTTAATCTCCTCAACCCTAGGCTTTACTTGTAATGAACTTATTCATACAATGCACTCCGAACAGAAGAATCTAAAAGTTACTGGAATTGGGGGTATATTCTTCAAATGCAAAGATCCTAAGGCCCTAAGGCAGTGGTATGAAGACAATCTGGGTTTGAATACCAATCAATATGGTGCTGTTTTTGAATTTTTTCAGGGTTCCGATAGCACCAAAAAAGGCTTTATGCAGTGGAGTCCGTTTAAAGAAACGACCACCTATTTTGGGCCTTCGACCAAAGATTTTATGATTAACTACAGGGTTGGAGATTTGGAATTTTTATTAGCCCAATTTAAGAAAAATGGCGTTCAGGTTTTGGATTCTATCGAGGTGTATGAATACGGAAAGTTTTTACATATCATGGATTTAGAAGGAAACAAAATTGAACTCTGGGAACCAAATGATCCTGTCTATGAAAAAATGGGGCTTGATATGGGACTAAAAACAACTTATTGAAAATGAAACAAATTCTAATACTGGTATTCTTGTCTTGTATTATTTATAAAAATTTCTATGGTCAGAATTGGGATATCGATATACTAAGAGAAATTAATTTAAATCGCAATACTGCCTTAGATCCTACATTTAAGATTGTAACCAATTCTGTTTCACCTATTTCAATTGCAACTCCACTAATTACCCTTTCTTCAGGATATTTGACCCACAATAATACGCTTAAAGGCAAAGGTGTTTATATGGCAGAGACTGTACTAGTTAGTGCCTTTGTTACTACTTCGCTTAAATATTCTATTAGACGAGATCGACCGTTTGAAACTTATCCTGATATTCAAAATCTCACCTCAGCGGGCAGCCCATCGTTTCCTTCAGGTCATACCTCTGAGGCATTTGCAACAGCAACTTCATTGAGCATGGCTTTTCCAAAATGGTATGTAATTGCCCCAGCCTATGTTTGGGCCAGCGCAGCTGGTTATTCAAGAATGCATTTGGGTGTGCATTACCCAACTGATGTTTTGCTTGGTGCTGCAGTGGGCGCAGGAAGTGCTTGGTTGTGTAAGGTCTTGAATGAGAAACTAATAAATTAATTAATGATGATAAAATCTACTTCCTTTGGGTCTATGCTTACTATAGAAGATGAACACGGGAAAATCCTTTGGGAGTACCTTGTTTTTGAAAGAGAAGGCAGGGCGCACACCCATCAAACATGGGAAAACTGCTATGTAACGGCCGGAATCGGCACCATAGTGATTGACGACCAAAAAGTAAAGGTTCAAAAAGGCGAGTGGTGCCATATTCCACCCGGAGCAGCGCATTGGATGATTCCACTTGAAGCACCCTTTGAATTGATTTTATATTACAGTGATTCGAAACCTCATATAGCCAAATAAAAAAGCCCCAGTTATTTGGGGCTTAATTTTTCAGCACAGAGAGAGGGATTACGCAAAGCGTGCTCTCCTCCCTTTGGTCGTCGGGTCGAACCCCGAGGGTTCTCATCCGAGAAGTTTATAACTACAAAACCTCAAAATAATTTAGGTTTTGTTTTCAGCGGAGAGAGAGGGATTCGAACCCTCGATAAGCTTTAGGCCTATACACACTTTCCAGGCGTGCTCCTTCAACCACTCGGACACCTCTCCAGGTTTTTTTGTGGAGTGCAAAGATAAGAAGCATTTTTGATTCTAAGAAACAGCGCGCATGCGCACCAAGATGACCATTGCCGAAAAAACAGTTATAAAGCCAACAGTGCAAATGGCCGAATTTATTGACCAAAAATCTGCAATGACACCAGTAAGCAAAGCGCCTAAGGCATAGCCTAGATCTCGCCATAGGCGGAAAACGCCAATTGCTTCGGCTCTTTGATTTGGGTGCGTATTTTCAGCCATTGCAGCCAAGAAAGTAGGGTATACTACCGCAGTGCCAAATCCAAGAAAAATACTGAGAACCCCAAAAGTCACGTAGTCTTGGGCCCAAATAAAACCTATGATGGCTATGCCTTGCACGAACATTCCAGCAAATAACAGTGTTTTTTTTGCATAGATGTCGGCAAGTTTCCCAGTAAAAAGTTGGCTCACCCCCCAAACACTGGGATAAATAGCAATGATTTGTGCCATCTCGGATGTGGTGAATCCTTTGCTGAGTAGTAAAATTGGAAACAGGCCCCAAATCATGCCGTCATTGAGGTTATTGACTAAACCACCTTGGGTAATACTCGAAAGATTTCGATGTTTCCAACTCACCTCTTTAAAAATTTTTGAAAGCGTTTTAATGTTATTATTTTCGCTCTCTACTTGCACATGGCCACTTGTATCTTTTATAAGAAAAACACTAAAAAAAAGCCCCAATAATGAAAGTAGAATGCCCACATAGAAAGGATAAGGCCGTAGGCCATATATATCAGCAATACTTGCACTGAAAAAAGCAACGGCCCCAACAGCTAAATAGCCTGCAGCTTCATTAACACCCATTGCAAAACCTCTATTTTTAGGTCCTACTAAGTCAATTTTCATCACAACAGTGCTACTCCAAGCCAAACCTTGG
>Ga0222714_10001658_pt1 | contig 24931 bp, 20 predicted proteins | sample C33_3DmetaG_FD_165048 | JGI IMG/M metagenome (GOLD analysis project Ga0222714, IMG submission 165048) | Estuarine water microbial communities from San Francisco Bay, California, United States - C33_3D | ecosystem: Environmental > Aquatic > Marine > Unclassified | place: USA: California...
CTCATGAACGCGAAAGCCAAGGAACTGGGCATGACCCATACGACCTTTCGCAGTCCCCATGGTCTGCCGCCGTCGAACCGAAAGATCGCCGACGGGGATCTCACCTCCCCCCGCGACTTGGCGACCCTCAGCCGTTACCTGCTGCAGCACACGCATGTGCTCGACTATACGTCGGTCAAGGAACGCGCTTTTCGCGATGGGCAGACGAATGGCCGCATTGAAATGCGGAATCACAATCACCTCCTCGGTAATGTTGAAGGGGTGGACGGTCTGAAGACCGGCTTTACCAATGGCGCCGGCTTCTGTCTGGCCGCCACTGCGCGCCGAAATGGTCGTCGGATTATCGCCGTAATCATGGGTTCTCCCTCCGCCAAGGTCCGCGATTTGAAAATGGCCGAACTTTTACAGCGCGGATTTGCCAATCTCCCACCGAGCGCATCTCCTTTGTCCGTGGCACCGCTACCCGCCACCGCTCCGACGGAACCGACCATGGTCAATCCCGTGACTCCAGCCAAGCCAGCGGCGGACGACTCACCGGTCATCAAGTTCACGATCCCCAAGAGATAATTGGGATCTGTGGGATTTAGCCGTGCACGGCGCCCGGTTGCACCATCCACATGGTTAGGCCCAGCAGGATAAAAATCACCCCGAGCAATCCGGCTTCCCATTTCTCAAAATAGCCAAGCTTGAGTTTTTCAAAGCCCACCAGTGTGAGCCACGTAAAGACGGCCATGCCGGCCAAGGTCGCGATCGCCAAGATCACACTGAGGACCACAAAACCGGTCCAACCAAATTGGACCGCCGACAGATAAACCGGCAGGAATCCCTCACAAGGAGACAGCGTCAGCATGAGGAACAAACCGCTGATTGCCGTCCAGTCTCCCGCCGAAACCGAGGCCAACCGGCTGTCCTTGAGTTCCTTCTCCCAGTGACTGTCGTCCCCGGCTTCCTCCCCGCAATGTTCATCGGCGTGATGATGACTGCCCGGGATCGAATGGTGACAGATGCCACCGCCTCGGAATTGGCGCCAAAGATAGTATCCACCGATCATCACCAGCACACCACCGGCGATCGGAGCAAATGCGTGGCCGATTTCCTCGTCCAATTGGAAACCCAGCCAGGCGATCAACAGCCCAAGCAGAGTTGTGAGCGCAACATGCCCCAGACCCGCAAACAGGGCCACGGCCATCGTGCGCCCGCGAGTCCACCCACGGGCTCGTGAAACCAAGACAAAAGGCAGCCAGTGCGTCGGAATCGCGGCATGGAAAAAGGCCACGGTGAAACCGGTTGCGGCAATGGTCGTTAAGAGGGTGAAATTCATGCAATGCGTGGGCGGACCACCATTTTCCACGAAAAATGGTCCTTCACGTAGCCGCACTGTAGCAAAGTCGTCAATCCCCCCGGATTACTTCCCGTCGCCATGGGGTGTATGCCGGCTTCTTTCCACTCACGGGACCGGGAAATAGGTTTTTCAATCCCGGCCAACTCTGTTTCCTTCCTTGTGCCATGCCAGTCGATCATCACTCCGTCCGCCGCTACCTGTTGGGCTTGCAAGCCGACATCTGTGCCGCCTTGGGCACCGAGGATGGAGCAGCCGAGTTTGGCTTTGACGAATGGACGCGGCCTGAAGGTGGTGGCGGTCTCTCCCGTATTCTGAAAACAGGGGCCGTATTCGAAAAAGCCGGGGTCGCTTTTTCCCATGTCCATGGCACCAAGCTGCCGCCATCGGCAACCGCCCATCGCCCGGAACTAGCCGGAAAAAAATGGGAGGCCATGGGGGTCTCGTTGGTCATCCATCCGCACAATCCTTACGTGCCGACCAGTCATGCCAATGTGCGTTGCTTCATCGCGGATGCGGAAAGCGCCAATCCCATTTGGTGGTTTGGCGGCGGTTTTGATCTCACGCCTTATTATGGTTTCACCGACGACTGCGTGCATTGGCACCGCACTGCCCATGATGCCGTAGCGCATTTTGGCAAGGAGATCTACCCCCGCTTCAAAAAATGGTGCGACGAGTATTTCTTCTTAAAACATCGCAACGAACCACGTGGCATTGGCGGTCTGTTCTTCGATGACTTTAATGAACTGGGTTTCGAGCAGTCCTTCGCCCTCATGCAGGCTGTGGGCAACGCCTTCGTGCCGGCCTATCAACCCATCGTGGCCCAACGAAAGGCCACGCCCTTTGGTGAAGCCGAACGCAATTTTCAGCTCTACCGCCGCGGGCGCTACGTGGAGTTCAATTTGGTCTGGGATCGGGGCACCCTGTTTGGCCTGCAAAGTGGCGGCCGCACCGAATCCATTTTGATGAGCCTGCCTCCCCTGGTCAGTTGGGATTACGGTTGGACGCCCACGCCCGGCAGCCCCGAGGCCGACCTCTACGACACCTTTCTGCAACCCCGCGACTGGCTGAACCACGCTTCATGAATTCCCGCGAACGTTTCCTTCAGGCTTGTGCCTGTAAACCCCTCGACCGGCCGCCGATCTGGATCATGCGTCAGGCCGGCCGTTACCTGCCGGAATATCGCGAACTCAAAGCCAAGTCGTCTTTCCTGCACATGGTGCAGACCCCGGAGCTGGCCACGGAGGTCACACTGCAGCCCTTGCGCCGGTTCAATCTCGATGCCGCGATTTTGTTTTCCGATATCCTCGTGATCCCGGAAGCGCTTGGTCAGGGTTATCACTTCCGCGACGAAGGCGGTATCGCGATGGATTATCGCTTGGAAACTAGAGCCCAAATCGACGCGTTGGCTCCGGCCGACGCCGTGCTGGAAAAGTTGAGCTATGTATCCTCCGCCTTGGGTCTGTTGAAAAAAGAACTCGCCGGGAGCAAGGCCCTGCTCGGATTCGGCGGCTCGCCGTGGACACTCGCCACCTACATGCTTGAGGGAGGCAGTTCGTCGGATTTTGCCCGCAGCAAGGAGCTATTCTACACCGACCGGCCCACCTTTGACGCATTGTTGGAGAAGCTAACCGACGCCCTGATCACATATTTCAAAATGCAGATCGAGGCCGGGGCCGATGCGATCCAGATTTTTGATTCTTGGGGCGGCATCATTGCCGGACCGGATTACGGCGCCGCTTCATTGCAATGGATCAAACGGGTGATCGCCGCCCTGCCCGTTGATTTCCCCATCATCATTTACGCCATGGGCACCTCGCCCCACTTGACTGACCAGGCGTTTACCGGAGCCCGGGTCCTGAGTATCGACTGGACCAGTGACCTTTCAGTCGTCCGGCAAACCCTCCCGGGTAACGTCGCCGTCCAAGGCAACCTCGATCCGGTGCTGATGAACACATCACCCGCCATCGTCCAACGTGAGTCTACCCGCCTGCTCGAATCCATGCGTGGCACCCAAGGTCACATTTTCAATCTGGGTCACGGCATCATGCCACAGGCCAAGTTGGAATGCGTGCAGACGCTCGTCGATACCGTCACCACGTGGAAGTAGGCTCCCATAAATCAATCGCTATATTGGGGGCCGGCATCACGGGCTTGACCGCCGCCCACCGGCTGGTGGCCGTGGGGCATCGGGTGCGGATATTCGAAAAAGCAGATCACGCCGGCGGGGTTATTCGCACGGAACAAACCGACGGCTGGTTGAGTGAATCAGGGCCCAATTCACTGCTATCGGGTGATGCCAATCTGACCGCGTTGCTCAGAGAATTAAATCTGCAAGACGAGGTGGTTGAAGCAAATCCCGCTGCGGCCAAACGGTATATTGTCCGCGATGGAAAACCGGTGGTCGCCCCGCTCACACCGCCTCAACTCTTCCGTTCGCCGCTATTTTCGTTCGGGGGTAAATGTCGCATCTTCGCTGAACTTTTTAAACGGCCGCGGCGGCGAAATCTGGATCTTAGTCTCGCAAATTTTACCCGTGATCATTTCGGCCAAGAGTTGGTCGACTATGGTCTCAATCCCTTTGTCAGTGGCGTCTATGCGGGCGATCCCGCCAAGCTCTCCGCCCGTTACGCCTTCCCGTCCCTTTGGGAAGCCGAGCAGAGTCACGGCTCGATTTTGCGGGCCCAACTGGCCAAAGCCAAACTGCGCCGTCAAAGTGGCTCGGCCGCGCCCAAGATCATTTCCTTCCGATCTGGACTGGCCACGCTCACTCAGGCCCTGACCCGGCAACTTCCCGCAGATTGCCTGGCCACCAACGCGAGGGTCGAATCCCTGCTACCGGGGCAAAGGTGGAGCGTCATCTGGCACCGCGAGGGCGAGACCCATACCGAAGAATTCGACAGGGTAATCTGCACCTTGCCTCCCGCCGCTGCAGCGCACCTGCGATTTGGCATCTTGGGCGAACGCCCCCTCGCGGTGCTGGCCAACCTGCCCATGGCTTCCGTGTCGTCACTCTATCTAGGGTATAAACGATCACAAGTGACCCATCCGCTGGACGGATTCGGAATGTTAGTGCCAGCCACAGAACGACGTGCCGTGCTCGGGGTGCTTTTTTCATCCACGCTGTTTTCAGATCGGGCCCCCGATGGGCACGTCGCGCTCACGGTAATGGCCGGTGGGACCGGAAGACCTGAGTTAGCCGCACTGGATACGGACGCTTTACTCAAACGCGTGCAACCGGACCTGTCGTCCCTGCTTGGCGTCAGTGGGGAACCGGTGATGGTGCGGCACAGCACCTGGTCGCGCGCCATCCCTCAATACAATCTGGGCCACGAACGCTACCTCGAGGTCATGAGTGCCTGCGAACAGGCGCATCCGGGCCTTCTGATCGGTGGTTCAGCGCGCGATGGGATCGCCCTGCCCGCCTGCATCAGCGCCGGTGAAAAATTGGCTCGGCGCGTGATCGGCCAGTAACCGGGCTTTCCCTTGACTCACCCCAGTGGGGACCTAGCCTTCCGCGCTCTTGTTTCGCATGGCCGAAGACCTTAAAAACACTCTCCTGCTACCCAATACTGATTTCCCCATGCGGGCGAATCTGGTGCAGCGCGAGCCTGCCCGCTTGGCTCACTGGGAAAAGCTGGATTTGTATGCGGCCATTCAGCGCAACCGCGCGAACAGTGAAAAGGTATTCGTGCTGCACGACGGTCCGCCGTTCACCAATGCGGATGTGCATATCGGCACGGCCTTGAACAAGACGCTCAAGGATACCGTCAATCGCTTCAAGGCGATGACCGGATACCGCACTCCCTATGTGCCCGGTTGGGATTGTCATGGCCTACCGATCGAACAGGTCATCAGCAAGGAAGTGCGCGAGCAAAAGTTGGAATTAACCACGGCGGAACTTCGCGCGCGCTGCGATGCGTTTTCGGAGAAGTGGATCGGCATCCAGAAATCCCAATTCAAACGCGTCGGGGTGCTGGCCGACTGGGCCAACGAATACAAGACGAAAGCCCCGGCCTTTGAAGGCGATATCCTGCGCACCTTCGCCGCTTACGTGGAACAGGATCTGGTCTACCGCAGCAAGAAACCGGTCTACTGGTCCATCCCTTTTGAAACGGCACTCGCGGAGGCCGAGATCGAATACAAACCGCACACCAGTCCGGCCATCTGGGTCAAGTTTGCCGTGGCAACCGAACAGGCGACCAAGTTCAACCTGCCGACTGACAAACCTCTGTTTGTGGTTATCTGGACCACGACGCCATGGACCATCCCGGCCAACCTCGCAATTGCGCTGCATCCCCAGGTTGACTACGTCGTGGCTGATCTGGGTGAACAACGGATCATCGTCGCCGAAGCCCTCCTTGGTGCCGTGCTTGCCGCCGCCAAAATCGAAACACCGGCGCAAGTGGTCCAAACGATAAAGGGCGAAGCCCTTGAGCATCTATCCGCCCGGCATCCCTTTATTGATCGCGCCTCACCGGTTGTGCTTGCCGATTACGTCACAACCGAGAGTGGCACCGGTTGTGTGCATACGGCGCCGGGTCACGGTGGTGACGATTATCTGACCGGTCTCAAATACGGTCTCGAAATTTACTGTCCCGTGGCGGACAACGGCTGCTATCTCGACGACGGACAAGTGCCCGCCGATTTGGTCGGACTCACCTGTTTGGAAAGTGTCGAGGATCTCAAAGCCAAGAAGACCTCCCCCGCCAACATTGCAGTCCTGCAAAAATTAGCCGGGGCCGGTGCCCTGCTCGCCAAACAACGCTACGAGCATAGTTACCCGCATTGCTGGCGCTCCAAGACGCCGATCATTTTCCGGGCCGTTGACCAATGGTTTGTCTCCCTCGACAAGGGTGGACATCGCACCATTGCGCTCGCCGAGATCGACAAAATTGCCGCGAACCACGGCTGGATTCCCGCTTGGGGCGAGGCCCGCATCCGTGGCGCCGTGGAATCGCGCCCGGACTGGTGCATCAGTCGCCAGCGCACTTGGGGCGTGCCGATTCCTGCCTTTTACGATCAGGACAAGAAAGCCTACCTCGATGGTTCGGTGGTGCGGGCAATCGCAGACAAAGTCGCCGAACTTGGCAGCAATTGCTGGTATGATCTTTCGGCAAGCGAACTCTTGGCCGGCGTAACCCTGCCCGCAGGTTGGCCCGAGGCTTCCGCCCTCACCTGCGGTCGTGACACTCTCGATGTTTGGATCGACTCCGGTTCCACCCAAGCGGCGGTGCTCAAGCGCGGTCAAGGCAACACTCGTTGGCCGGCCGATCTCTATCTCGAAGGCAGTGACCAACATCGCGGATGGTTCCAATCCTCCCTATGGAACAGTGTCATCGCCAATGGGGCCGCGCCCTACAAGGCCGTGCTGACCCACGGCTTCATCGTCGACAAGGACCGGCAGAAAATTTCCAAGAGCAGCACCTACCAAAAGCCCCAAACATCCGACGCCTATATCTCGCAATATGGCGCGGATGTAATCCGTCTCTGGATCGCATCGCAGGATTTTCGCGACGACATTCCGGTGGACGACGAGATCCTGAAAAACGTGGGCGAAGCCTATCGGCTGATCCGCAATACCTTCCGTTTTCAGCTCTCGAATCTTTTTGATTTCGATGCGGCGAAGCATGCCGTGCCCGTGGCGCAACTGGATGTGCTCGACCAATGGGCGCTGCACCAGACCGCGGTCCTGATCAACGAGTGCACCAAGGCATTTGAGAACTACGAGTTCCACCGTGTCTATCAGCTCTGTAACCACTTCTGCTCGGTCACGCTGTCGGCCACCTATCACGATATTCTGAAGGACCGGCTTTACACCCTCGGAACATCCCATCCCCTGCGCCGCTCTTCCCAGACGGCCATCCATCATATATTCCATTCCCTGGTCCGGGTGCTGGCGCCTATCGTCTGTTTCACCACCGATGAAGCCTGGAGCTACGCGACGACCGGCGGTGAATACACCGAAGGATCGGTGCATCTGCAGGACTGGCCCGTGGCCCCGGCGGAATGGACCAACCCGTCGGTCGAGGCCGATCTCGCCCTGTTGCTCAAAGTGCGCGCCAAGGTGAACGAGCGCATCGAACCGGCCCGCCAAGCCGGCACCCTCGGCAAGGCACTCGATGCGGCCATTACCCTGACTTTCGCCCCGGACCATGCCGCTGCAGCCACCCTGGAAAAGCACCGTGAATTCCTGCCCGAACTGTTCATTGTTTCGGAAGTGTTCCTGAAACCGGCAACTGGCGCTCCATTGGATGCGACCGTTGCCGCCTGCAGTGAGTTGGGCCATGTTCGCTGTCCCCGCTGCTGGCGTTGGGTCCCGTCACTCTCCACCAGCGCGCAGGGTGAATTGTGCCCGCGTTGCATTTCCGCACTTAGTAACTGATTACCCACTCAACCCCAGACTCCCCATGGCTAAATCAAAAAAGAAAACCCCTGCGAAAAAAAGCTCCGGCAAAACAGCCAAGCCCACCCGCAAACCTACCGCCAAAAAAGCCAACCCAGTCCGCCAGCCCGCCGCCGCCAAAACCAAAGTGAAGCCGGCTCCCGCCAAAGCCAAAGCAAAGCCTGCGCCGAAGAAAAAGGCGGTCACCAAACCCGCCCCGAAGACCAAGGCCGTGGCTAATCCCGTCAAAGCCAAGGCGGAAAAGCCGGTGGCCAAACCAGTATCAATTTCCATGGAAAAGACCTCTAAAAAGAACGCCCTGCGCACCAGTATCCTGGCCCGCAAAGCCGCCGCCAAACCCATCGGGTTCAGTCTCGATGAAGTTCGTGCCATCGCCAAAACGGTGAGCACCAAGTCCAGCGAGGACAAACCGACCGCGAAGAGCAAAGCGGCGGCGGCGGCGACCAGCAAAGCCTTGGCCGCGGCCCAGAAGCCCGCCAAGCCGAACCATGTGCAAGCCGCCTCGCTCGCCGACATTCTCGGTTTCAATCCGAACAAACCCAAGCGGAAGTCGGCGCCGACCAACGAAAAGCCGGTCCCCGAAAAATATAAACGCTACTACAAGCTGCTGCTTGACCTGCGCGAGCACCTGAGTGCCGGGATCGAACTGCATTCGGAGGAAACCCTGAAGCGTTCCGCCAAGGACGATGCCGGGGACCTTTCCAGCTATGGCCAGCATATGGCTGATGCCGGCACGGATACCTTTGACCGTGACTTCGCCCTATCGTTGGTATCCTCCGAACAGGAGGCCCTCTCCGAAATCGAATTGGCCATCAAGCGTATCCACGACGGCAACTACGGCATCTGCGAAATTACGGGCAAAGCGATTGCCAAGGATCGTCTCCTGGCGGTGCCTTTCACCCGCTATTCCACCGAGGCGCAAAAACAGATCGAGCGCAACCGTCACCGCACCCGCACCCAAGCCGGCTTGTTCGGTGAGCACGGCGAAGACAGCGGCAAAATGATGGATTCAGAGGACGGCAACGATTAAGCTCTAACCAGCGGCGTTCATAGCCGACCCATGTCCACGCAACCGGAAGTCTCCTCCCCGTCCCAGGCAGCGGAGCCGTCGCGTAGTTTCGGAGCACGCCTCAATGCCTACCGGTTGCTCTGGTTGCTGGCCCTGAGTGTTTTTATCGCGGATCAAATCACCAAGTATTGGATTATCCATCGTCTGCCCTTGGGCAGTTATGGACCGGGCAATTCAATCACCATCATCCCGGATTTCATTTACCTGGTCCATGTCGGCAACACCGGCGCCGCTTGGAGTTTGCTCACGGGCAAGAGCACGCTGCTCGCCATTGTCGCGCTCGGCACACTCGCGGCCATTTTCATGTTTCGACGCACGCTGGGTTTGCGTGACCGACTGGCGCAGATTGCCTTCGGGCTATTGTGCGGCGGCATCGTGGGCAATCTGGTGGATCGCATTCAACACCAGCATGTCGTGGATTTTCTCGATTTCCATTTCGGTTCCTATGCCTACCCCACCTTTAACGTGGCGGATTCAGGCATCTGCGTCGGCGTGGCTCTGTATATGTGGCATTCGTTGCGGACCCAATCGCGGGAATCCGTGGAAAAGTGAGCGGATAGACTCGCCCTGACCGTATTCAACCATTTGCTCGGGCGGTATTGTGACTCCTGCCCCCAAGCTACAACTCGGCAAACCCGTGGTGGTTGCCGTCTCCGCTCCAAATGAAACCCGCTGGGGTTTCACCCAGTTCCCCAGCTTTTCTCCCCTGCCCGATGGACGGATTCTGCTCGTCTATGCCGATGATGAAGACGCCAGTGAAACCCACGGTAGTCCGGCTCCAGGTTTTGTCTCTGCTGACCAAGGTGCAACTTGGGCACCCTTTAAGGATGAGTTGATTCCGAGTCGGCCCCACTTCTCCGTCACCCCGGCGTATAACGGTGAATTCTTTACGGTGCCATCCGTCCACTACCACAATGTAAAAACCGCCGGAACGGTTTTGCCTCACCCCGTATCCGAAGCCTATGTTTACGGCCCGCTATACAGCTATCGGGTGGCGGATTTTGACGCCGAGGTCGGAGCCTATTTCGCCGGACTAAAGTCGCAACGCTGGACGCCGGATAACCCGCATTGGTATAATGATACCATCCATTACGAAACCAAGAACCTCCTCGCGTGGAAAAGAGCAGGCAGCGATTTGTTGCCACGAACATTTTTCGAGCGGCCGTGCCTGCAACACCGCGGCGAATTGCTCTATGCCGATTATCGTGTCCGCTATGCCACCAAGGACGGACACTATCCCAAGAAGGGTGGCACCAGTTTAATGGTTTCTACTGACAATGGCCACAGTTTCACCAACCGCGCCATCATCGCGTTGGACCTGACCGGTAAAGATCTCCACGGGGAACCGGCCCTCGAACAAACCAGCGATGGCGGCTTGGTCAGTGTGCTGCGCAGGACAGACCACGAACAAAAACCCATGGCCATCAGTTATTCCCATGATGCCGGCCATACCTGGACCGAGCCGAAGGATTTCTGTGAATTCGGGGTCTTCCCGTTTCTGGTTCATCTTTCTGCGGGTGGACTAGTGGTAAGCTACGGTCGACCGGGGGTATGGTTACGGTTCAATCCTGATGGCAAGGGCCACAACTGGTCGGAACCGGTTTGTATCACTGCGGGCGATCATAAACAGCTCGGTAACCACACCTGCGGGTATACTGGCATGTATGTGCTCGGCCCACGGAGCTTTCTTCTCACCTACTCTGATTTTGATTACCGAGATACCGATGGTGTGCCCCGCAAGGCAATCATCAGCCGGCGTATCGATTTGGTGGACTGAGGTGACAGCGAATTGGTTTATTCCACGTTGGCGATCTGTTCGCGCACGCGGTCCAATTCGTTCTTCATTTCTATCACCTGTCGGGCGATTGTCAGGTCGTTGGCCTTGCTTCCAATGGTATTCACTTCGCGGCCGATTTCCTGCAGGATGAATTCCGCTTTGCGGCCGATTTCGGCATCACTCCGAATCAGCGTCCCAAATTGATCCAGATGACTCCGCAGGCGGGTTAACTCTTCGGTGACATCGCAACGATCGGCAAAAAAGGCTATTTCCTTCAGGACCCGTTCATCATTCAGATCCAGTTCCAAACCCGACTCCGCCAGTCGTTTCATGAGGGTATCCCGATAAGTCGGGGCAACATCCGGAGCCCGGGTGGAAATGCTATCGACCAACCGGGTCAAAATATCGAGGCGGCCGATAAAATCGATCAGCAGGGCCTCCCCCTCTTTGGCTCGCATGGCCGCAAATGCGCGCAGGGCCTCCTCCAAGGCATCCAGTATCACCTCGCGGGCAGCGGAGGGGTCGGCGCTCTGGCCGGTTTGACGATGCGAGTTAGCCACCTGCCACAATACTTCGGCCGTAGGCGCAAACTCCACGCCCTGACTGTCGGCTAGTGTTCGCAGACGCCCCAACGTAGCGGCAACCGTTGCTTCGTCCCACTCCACCCCGGCACTGCCGGCATCACCCGAACATTCGATTTTCACGTGCACTTTGCCCCGGGCGGCCATCGCACGCACGGCATCCCGGATATCGGCTTCGAAATCATTCCATTCCGCTGGCAAGGAAACTGAAAGATCGAGGGTCTTCCGATTTACGGAATTCACCTGCACCGTCAGGTTGGACTTGCCGAGAGCAGCCGTCGCGCGACCATAACCGGTCATGCTTTTCATGCTTGGGCACCCAACAGTTTAGCCACTTGCTGCACGTCCTTGTCGCCACGGCCGGACAGGTTCACGATAATGACCTTGTCCTTCGCGAGGGCCTTGGCGCGCTTGATCCCATGCACGAGGGCATGGGTGCTTTCCAAAGCGGGAATAATTCCCTCCAGGCGTGAGCAAAGTTGAAAGGCCTCCAACACCTCATCATCGGTCGCGTAGGCAAATTGAATCCGGCCGCGTTCGCGATAAAAGGCATGTTCCGGTCCCACGGCCGCGTAATCCAGTCCGGCGGACACCGAATGAGTCAGTTCGATTTGGCCGTCACCATCCTGCAGGATGTAAGTCTTGCACCCTTGCAGCACACCCAGTCGACCACCTTCAAAACGGGCCGCATGTTCACCCCGCTTGATCCCGAGGCCACCAGCCTCCACGCCGGTCATCTTGATCTCCGCATTCTCCAGGAATTCGAAGAACAGGCCGATCGCGTTACTGCCGCCACCGACACAGGCAACCAGTTCATCGGGCAATCGTTTTTCCCGTGCCAAAATCTGTTCCTTCGCCTCCAACCCGATGACGCGGTGAAAATCCCGCACCATCATGGGATACGGATGCGAACCATAGGCCGTGCCGAGAATGTAGTGCGTTGAGCGAACATTTGTCACCCAATCACGCATCGCCTCGTTGATCGCCTCCTTCAAAGTTTTCTGGCCGGCCTCGACGCCGCGCACCTCGGCCCCCATCAGCCGCATGCGAAATACATTCAGCGCCTGACGCTCCATGTCATGCGCCCCCATGTAGACTACACATTCCAGACCAAATTTTGCACAGACTGCGGCAGTTGCCACGCCGTGCTGACCGGCACCGGTCTCGGCAATGACCCGTTTCTTCCCCATGCGCCGGGCCAGTAGTGCCTGGCCAATGGCGTTGTTGATCTTGTGCGCCCCGGTATGCAGCAGGTCTTCGCGTTTCAGATAAATTTTTGCCCCGCCACAATGTTCGGTCAACCGCTCGGCGTAATACAATTCGGTAGGCCGTCCCGCAAATTCCTTCAGGTGATGTTGAAACTCCGCCTGAAATTCGGGATCTGCCTTCGCCTCCAAATAGGCCTTTTCCAAATCCTGCAAAGCCGTCATCAGGGTTTCGGGCACATACACTCCGCCGTAGGAACCAAAATGCCCGGCGGAATCGGGCTGCGAAAAGCGGTCCAAGCTGGCGGTGGTATCGGCGGAAGCAGTCGACATGGCCCGCTATCGCAACTCAGGCAGTGCGGCGGCGCAATGTCGTTTTTCCGCTCGTAGCCTCCGGCAATAGCGGACTTCCATTCATGCAGGCCAGTAATTCCTGAATAACTTCACGGGGGAAATTAACCACGTTGAGAATATGCAACACCGAATTTTCATCTGCAATCCGGCGGGATTTAAATTCGACCCGATCTATTTCAGGGTAGTTTGATTTGAAAACCAATTTAGCCGGATCCTGCCATTGTTTGGCGGCGGCAGGTGCCCCGCAGGCCAGTCCTGCTATCCACATTACCGCGCCATCCACTTCTGCCTTCAAGGTTGGTTCAGCCTGCAACTTCTCGTGCAAGCTGAGATAGGCCGACTGGTTGGGTGACCTGATCAGAAGCAACTGGAGTCGCAATATCCTCTGCGGCGTCAGTTCCGCCCGGAGCAAACTCGCAAAGGTTGCTTGGGCTTCCCACTCATTCCCGATTGCCTGATCGATCTTGAATTCTTGAGCCATGCTTTCATAGATCCGCAGCCCCGGGCCGTAATAGCCCAGCATGGTCTTGGCGATCACGGGTCTTTTCAATTCCAGCAGGAGGGCAAGATGAGCCTGCATATACTGCAGGTTCCATGCCCCTCGAAACGGTTCAGCCAGTAATCGTAAAGCCCCATCAACCTCACCCCGCGACTGAGCGAGGCGCGCCTCGACCAACATCCGGGCAAATTCTGGCAATTGCAGAATCTCTGACTCGTGGGCGTCCCGAAATACCTCCGCTGAATCGGTTTCCCGGAGGGCAAGCAGCAATGACTTCACCCAGAAAGCCGTATGCCCGGGGTCGCGGGATACCATCTCAATGCAGAGATCAGCCAATTTGGGCATACGATTAAGCACCAAGAGCGCATCGTGATAGTTGATCGCCGTGGACTCCATGCGTTCCGGGTATCTCTGCATGAGATCCTCATACAGCGGGTCGGAAAAGCCATAGCTGCCCTGAAACATGCTGATCTTGGCCATCAGCAAAGCCGCATCGTAGTTATACGGGTCGCGCATGCGCGCAGTTTCCAAGGTGCGGTAGGCTTTGATATAATCTCCGTCCGTAAATGCCGCGAGGCTTTGCTGATACAGTTCATCTGCCTGAATTTTGGCCATGCTGTGCCACGCACCCGGCCATGCCAGCCGCCACCACGGCATGGAAGTATTACCCGCCAGATTGATTGTCAGCCAGAGGGCCGACACCCCGGCGAGATAAAGTGCAAAAACAGCTGCACCATACCAAGCAAGAGCACGTCCCCAAAATGGACGCACTTGGGCAGCGAGGACCGAACAGCGCCACCCCTTGGTTGTCTTTTGCAGCAAGGGACATACCCGACGAAATGCCTCGGGATTATTCCAGTGCACCATGGCGTCGCAGCCCACACAGCCCACAATTTGGTCATCACTGTCACTTTGACAGGGTGCCCGGCCTTGGCGGCCGGCAAGCGCATAAATGGTCTTACGCAGATTCCAATACAGGGCTGCACCCATAAGCCGTCCCACATCGGCCAAGGCATTTTGCAATTGAACCAACATCAGAAATTTCTCTAAGGCGACTTGGTGCTCAATGCCGCGTCTCAGGCTTATGTTGGCGGGTCGCACGGTGGCGTCGATACAGGCCGCCGAGTCCGATCAATAACAACGCTCCCATCTGGGCATAGGTGGCTGGTTCCGGGATAAAACCACCGGGGCCCATTGGTGGGGTGATCGCCCCCAAATCGGCCCAGGTCACACTGCTGCTGGTATTGCCGGAGGTGCCGCCCAAATCCTGATTCAATGCGTTGTTCTGGGTGGAGGTAAAAGCGATGAAGGCGATGCGACTGTTATAATCCACCACGTAGGTGCTGAAATTGCCCACCGCATAGGTGCGGATAGCCGTTTGCAACTGCGCAAAACTCAAACCAATGGTCAACCAAGCATCCGTCGTCCCGTTGAAGCTGTAGCCATCCACCGCCGAGGCACTTTGAACGTCATAGGTCTGATCCGTCGTCAGGTTGATTGCAGTCTGGGTTGGAAAAGTCCACGTGGTGGTGCTCGGGCTGGTATTGGCGCCACTGCCAGGAGTGCCAAAGGTTATGGTATGGGTGCGATTTTTCACGTTACCCGCGCTTTCCGAAAACATCATGATCATGTCCACACTGCCATTGCCATCGATATCCATCCCGATGCCCCAGTTGCCACCGTTACCCCATTTGTCATCCGCATCATAGGTGTCCATGCGGGCACGAATAAACATATAATCGCCTGAACCAAAAGTAGTGGTGCCGGCTTGGGACTGCACAAAAGCGCGGGTCGCATCACCGACAAAGTCGTCCGTCCCCTGTCCCGTCTGCTGGTCACCCTGTGGATCTAGCATCACGCCAGAGCTAGTAGTCCAAGGAGTCCAGCCAGTGTTGGTGGTCGCATTGATTTGGGCCGCTACATTGCCAGCACCGCACGAGAAGAGAGAAATCGCACAGATGGTAAGTAGGGTATATAATCTAGGGTTCACAGGGGTATATACCCTATTTTTGCACCGTAAATGCAAATACGCAGAAGCACTGCCCAAATAGGCCTATACCGACCTATTGCCAGTGGTCCGTATTAGGAAATACCGACCCGCTTCAACGCCACTAGCGTCAGATCATCACGTTGCGGAACATCACCCGTAAAGCGATGCACATTCTCCAAAATACCATCATTGAGTTCCTTGGCTGAACGGCTGTGCAAGGTGCGAACCGTGTCGGCCAATCTGGCTCCGGAAAATTCTTTCCCTTCTTCATTGGGTGCTTCGGTAATCCCATCGGTGTAGAGCACCAAGACATCGCCCGGATGAAAGGATTCGGTGTGATCAAGAATCACTTCACTGAAAATTTCGTCCGGCACCATGCCCAGGGACATACCTTCGGACCCGACAAAACTTTCCTCCGGTAAGCTGGTGAGTGGATTTCTTCGGGATATCAGCGGTAATTCGTGCCCGGCGCGGGCAAAGGTCAGCGTGTTCGCCGGCAGATCAATCACCGCATAAAGCATGGTGATATACATGCCGTTACTGAGATTTCCTCCCAGTGAACGGTTAAGTTCGATCAAGGTCTGGGCCGGAGAATCATGTCGGAGAGCTATCTGCCGCAGGTTCGTCCGGCAAATGGCCATCAGCAGCGAGGCCGGAATACCCTTACCGGAAACATCGGCCACCGTGACCGCGAGTCGTGTCTCGGAAAGTGTAAATACATCGTAGAGATCGCCGCCGACCTTTTGGGCCGGACTGTAACGTGCATCCACGTCAATGCCGGCAATCTCCGGCATCACATCCGGCAGCAGCATTTGTTGGATACCACTGGCCAGGGAGAGATCCAAATCGAGCTGAGTCTTCTCGATTTGATAATTGAGGAATTTGGAATTGTGCAGTGCCAAGGCCGCTTGCTCGGCGAGCGACTGCATCAGTGAAAAATCAGCGGCGGTGAACGGAGAGCCATCCGCGGAATTGGCCACGGCGAGCACCCCGAAAAACTGATCCCGAAACTTCAATGGCACGGCAATGACGGAACGCACCATCAACGAAGCATCCTCATGTCGCACGATCCGCTCATCGGCCATGGCATCGGCAATCAGCTGTCCCTTGCCCGTGGTCACCACTGCTCCCACGATACCCTCGGTTTCCGGGAAACTTTCCGAACGGAGAATTTGTTCGATGAACTTGGCCCGGGTCGTCAGCTTTTCACTCGCGGCCGGCGGCAAGGGACGGTGCGGAGGAAACAAACCTTCCACGGCCACCCCGCGCATCATGCCCTCGCCGGTCTGCTCAAACAGCGCCGCACTCAGGGCTCCGGAACAAAGGATCGCGGCATGCACGATGCGTTGGCGCAGTTCGTCTTGAGTCAACCCTTCACCCAGTGCTTCCACCATGTGATGCATGAAATCCACCACCAGTTGTCGTTCGAGTATGACCTGCTGCTTCTCTTCATCCAAGCGTTCGATTTCCTTATGCGCCCGATACAACGGCAGCAGCATGCCGAGCACACCGAACAGGATACCAAGAAAAATCAGAAGCATGTAACTCTTGGTTTGGCAGGAGCCTACGTGGCCGGCAATCGCGGAATGCACCGCCGGCCGCCGCGGTTTACTTGGAATCCACGCGGTTCTTCAGGAACGACATGACATCCTGAAATTTCGATCGGTTGCTTTCATCGGCCGCGACCAGATTTTCATGGGCCTGCAATACCATGCGCGCACTGGTAACTTCATCCTGCTGCGCCTGGGTCAGGGGCTGGTCGCATTTGTCGAAATTCATATTAAAATCGCCCGCGTCGACCGTCATGAGTCGATGCAGGCCCAGATTGCGAATCAGTTCGAGATTGCGCTGGCCCACCCTTGCCAGCACGAGGTGGCCGGTTCCTTTGGTGGCTTTGCGGAGTTCCAACGCTGCCCCGGCCAGGACCCCCAGAAAGGTGCTGTCCATGCTGGCACAGTGCTGAAAATCGAGCACGAAACGGGTTTTGCCCTGCTTGATCATGCCCGAAATGAAATCCCGCAGGCAGCCGCTGTTCTGAAAACAGGCACGCCCGTCAATGCGCACGACCACAGGGTCAGCATACGCATCCACTTGGTAAACGGGTTTCTCGCTCTCAAGCATGCTTCACCCTCGCCTGTTTTGGTAAAATTGCAAAGTCAGGGTCAGTGTCAGACTTCGCAACGGGATGTCGAATCAGCTCTTTGAAACAATTTGGCGAAGCACATAGGCCAGAATACCGCCATGCTGGTAGTAATCGATCTCGATGGGCGTATCGATGCGGCAGCGCACCGTCACATCCTCGACCGCGCCGGATTGGCGCGTGATGCGCAAGCTCATGTCCTGCTGGGGCTTGATCTCACTGTTCAGGCCGATCACCGCAAAGGTTTCCGTGCCGTCCAGCTTGAGGGTTTGCGCCGTGACGCCGTCCTTGAATTGCAAGGGGAGCACACCCATGCCAACCAAGTTGGACCGGTGGATGCGTTCGAAGCTCTGCGCCACGACCGCCTTGACCCCCAGTAGATTGGTGCCCTTGGCCGCCCAGTCACGGGATGAACCGGTGCCGTATTCCTGGCCGGCGATGATCACCAGCGGAGTGCCCAGCTTTTGGTAAGCCATGGCGGCATCAAAGATCGACGTCTCCTGGCCGTCCGGGCCGATGGTCAGGCCGCCTTCCTTGCCTTTCATCATCAAATTCTTGATGCGGACATTGGCAAAAGTGCCGCGAGTCATCACCCGGTCATTACCGCGCCGGGAACCATAAGAGTTGAAATCCTCAAAGGCGACGTTGTTGCCGACCAAGTATGCGCCTGCGGGGGACGTCTTCTTGATCGCACCCGCCGGGGAAATGTGATCGGTGGTCACCGAGTCTCCAAAAATACCGAGCGCCTTGGCGCCGGTGATTTCCTCGATCGCACCGGGAGTGAGTGAGAAGTCCGTAAAGAAAGGCGGCTCCTGAATGTAAGTGGAATCCGCGGCAAAGGCGTAGACATCGCCCGTGCTCGTGGCGATTTCGTTCCATTTCGGGTTCTGCTCGGCAAAGTCCTTGTAGAGCTTGCGGAACACTTCCGGCTTGAGGGCCGCCTGCATCTGGTCACGCACTTCCTGCAGCGTCGGCCAGATATCCTTGAGCAGGACATCCTTGCCATCGCGATCCTGGCCAATCGGGTCCTTGCTCATGTCGATATCGACGCGACCGGCCAAGGCAAAGGCCACGACCAACGGCGGGGACATCAGGAAATTTGCCTTGATGTTCTGATGCACGCGGGCCTCGAAGTTACGATTGCCGGAGAGCACGGAAGCGGCCACGAGATCGTTCTTAACGACGGCATCCTCGATAGCGGGTTGGAGCGGACCGGAGTTACCGATACAGGTCGTGCAACCATAGCCGACTGTCTGGAAACCGAGCTGGTCGAGATAAGGAGCGAGCCCCGTTTTGTTCAAATAGTCGGTGACCACGCGTGAGCCGGGGGCGAGCGAGGACTTAACCAACGGATTGACCGTGAGCCCCTTCTCCACCGCCTTCTTGGCCAACAGGCCGGCGGCCAGCATGACGCTGGGGTTGGACGTGTTGGTGCAACTCGTAATGGCAGCGATCAAAACCGAACCGTGGCCGAGCTTTTCGCCATTTACCTCGGCAGAAACCGTCGAGAAATCAGCCGGGTTCTTGCCAAAACCGCTTTCGGCAACCGGCTTTGCAAAGGTGGAGACAAACTCGTCCTTGAGTTTCGGCAGCTCAATCCGGTCCTGGGGACGCTTGGGACCGGCCACGCTGGGCACCACCGAGCCGAGATCGAGCTCCAAGTCAGTCGAGTATTCGATCTCACCCTTCTGCGGGATACCCCAGAGATTCTGCGCCTTGTAGTAGGCTTCGTAGAGCGCCACCTGTTCGTCGCTGCGGCCGGTCGCACGCAGGTAGTTTGTGCACTCACCGTCAATCGGGAAGAAGCCCATGGTTGCACCATATTCCGGTGCCATGTTGGCAATCGTCGCGCGGTCCACCACGGGCAGCGCCTTGGCACCCGGTCCATAAAATTCAACAAACTTACCCACGACCTTCGCCTTGCGCAGCATCTGGGTAATCGTCAGCGCCAAATCTGTGGCGGTCACGCCTTCGCGCAGTGCCCCCGTCAAATGCACGCCCACCACATCGGGTGTAAGGAAATAAACCGGCTGACCGAGCATGCCGGCCTCTGCCTCAATGCCACCCACGCCCCAACCTACGATCCCCAGACCGTTGATCATGGTCGTGTGGGAATCAGTGCCGACCAAAGTGTCGGGATAGTAGACATTGAACCCATCACTCAGGACGCCTTTGGCCAGATATTCCAAGTTCACTTGGTGCACGATACCGATGCCCGGAGGCACCACCTTGAAAGTCTCAAAGGCCTGCATACCCCACTTCAGAAACTCATAGCGCTCACGATTACGGGAGAACTCCAACTCAAGATTTTGCGCCAACGCCTCAGCGGAACCGGCAAAGTCCACTTGCACGGAGTGATCCACCACGAGGTCCACCGGCACCAAGGGCTCAATGATCTTCGGGTCCTTGCCCAAACGCGCAGCGGCGGCGCGCATGGCCGCCAGATCCACCAGCAAGGGCACACCGGTAAAATCCTGCAGAACAATCCGGGCCACCACGAAGGGGATTTCCTCGGTGCGGTCACATTTAGCCTGCCACGTGGCCAAAGCCTTCACCGCCGGCTCACTCACCCGCTTGCCATCGCAATTGCGCAGCAACGATTCCAACACGAGGCGGATGGATACCGGCAGCTTGCTGACGGCAAAACCAGCCGCTTCAAGTGCGGGCAGTGAGTAGAACTGATGGGACGCACCGTTGGCGGAAAACGTCTGCAGCGTGTTGAACGGATTGGGCTGACTCATGGGTGATTGATGAAACGGAAACGGATTGGTTGAAAAATCGGTTCAGGCCAAGGCTGCCTTCACGGCGGCAAAATTGGGCAGGTCCTTCGGGGTGGCGGTTTGCTCGGCGTATTTGACGTTCCCATCCGTCCCGATCACGAAAGCGGCCCGGGCCGAGGTGTCACCGACCCCTGCGAGCATCGGGAAGAGCACATCATAGGCCTTGGTGACTTCCTTGTTCAGATCACTAACAATCGTCAGTTTGATCTTGTTGGCCTTCGCCCAAGCCTCTTGGGCGAAGGGACTGTCGACACTAATGGCAATGACCGTGGCCCCGAGGGACTCATATTCGCCGAGCCCGGCGGTCATGTCGCACATCTCCTGGGTGCAAACCCCCGTGTAAGCGAGGGGGAAAAAAAGGAGCACGGTCTGCTTTTTGCCGAAATTATCGCTGAGCTTAACATCGACCAGACCGGTTTCGGTCTTTGATTTGAGGGTGAAATCCGGGGCTTTCGAGCCGACTGAGATAGGCATGATGTTATGAATGTAGGTTGTTTGGATGATGCGTTGCGCCGCGCTTCGCAATCGGGATGGAGAAAGTAGTGCCCGGGTGCGGTCAGTGACAAACCGAATTTCCCGAAAGAAGGCAGGATTCTATTTTCTCGCTGCCTCCCATAAGATTTGTTTGCGCGCCCCGCCGGAGCCCACGTTAACTGTTCCCCTGCTATGAACCTGATCGAAGACCTGCAATGGCGCGGCCTCTACACCGACTGCACCGACCTCGAAGCGCTCACCAAGCGTATGACTGAAGGGCCGGTCACGGTGTATTGCGGCTTCGATCCGACCGGAGACTCCCTGCATGTCGGTCACTTGGTGCCCCAGTTGCTGTTGCGCCGCTTTCAATTGGCCGGCCATCTCGCCATTACCCTCGCCGGTGGTGCCACCGGCATGGTCGGCGATCCTTCCGGCAAGTCCGCCGAACGCAACCTGCTGACCCGTGAGCAACTCAACGCCAATGTCGCCAGCGTGAAGGGCCAGCTCGCCCGACTGCTCGACTTCGAGTGCGTCGGCAATCCGGCCCGTCTGATGGATAATGCCGACTGGACCGCCCCAATGAGCTTTCTCGATTTTCTGCGCGATATCGGAAAACACTTTTCCGTCAACACCATGCTCGCCAAGGATTCGGTGAAGTCGCGCATGGAAGGCGACAGTGGTATCAGCTACACTGAGTTCAGTTACCAACTGCTGCAGGCGAATGATTTCTATCACCTGCGCAAGGAGCACAATTGCGAGCTGCAGATCGGCGGTTCCGACCAGTGGGGCAATATCACCGCCGGCACGGACCTGATCCGCAAAAAAATCGGCGCAACTGCCTGGGGTTGGACCTTCCCGCTTATCACCAAGTCGGACGGCACAAAGTTCGGCAAAACCGAGGGTGGCGCGGTCTGGCTCGATCCGCAAAAGACCAGTCCCTACAAATTCTACCAGTTCTTCGTGAACACCGAGGACGTCAAGGTCGTCGAGTATCTGAAAAAATTCACCTTCCTGAGTCGCGCGGAGATCGAGGAACTTGAAGCGAAGCACACCGCCAATCCCGGTGCCCGTGAGGCCCACAAAGCCCTCGCCCGCGAAGTCACCCAGCTCATCCATGGCCAGGCCGCCCTCGATGCCGCCCTCAAGGCGAGTGATATTTTGTTCGGCGCAGAGATCGGGGACACGACCGAGGAAACCTTTCGCGATGTCGTCGGTGAAGTGCCGACCAAGGAAATCAACGCGACCCAACTCGCGGATGCCGGCGCCCCTTTGGTTGAATTGCTGGTGCATAGCGGCCTATGTCCCTCGAAGGGACAAGCTCGCAAGGATATCGACGGTGGTGGTATCTATGTGAACAACGTCAAATCGACGGACAACGGCCGCGCCATCACTAACGCCGATTTGCTCTTCGGGAAATATCTCCTGCTCCGCAAGGGCAAGCGCAGCTACACCGTGCTGGCCGTCAGCGCGTAATGGTTACATCCCCTTTGGCGGTTGCCAGAGCTCGATCCGGTTGCCTTCGCCATCCTTGATCCAGCCAAATTTCCCGAAGTCCGATTCCTCGGTCTTTGGGTCCACCCAAACGCCTTCGGCCTTCAACTGGGCAAGCAGTTTCTTCAGATCCTTGACGCGGTAGTTGATCATGTGCCCCTGCTTGCCGCGCCCGAAATACTTGGTGTCTGCCGCAAACGGGCTCCACACCGTGCTCGCCGGTTTGTGCGGTGCCTTGCGTTCCGCCCATTCAAAACTGCAGCCGCCCCAAGTGGGATCAACGGGCAAACCCAGATGTTTTTGATACCAGTCACCCAACTTGGCCGGATTTTTGGCCTTGAAGAAAACGCCGCCAATTCCCGTCACCCCTGTTTTGGTCTTCATGCGGCCAACGAGACAGAATTCATATACCATCGCGAATAAAATCTGGATTGCGCACCCGCGGATCGAACGGTTCGGTGCCACGCGTGTCCACCCCGCTCCCGTTCAATACTCCCCAGCGACTCCTATCCGGAGAAACGCTGAAGGTGGCCTGCCTGGGCGACAGTATCACCGGCGTGTATTATCACAGTGGCGGGCGGCGGGCCTGGCCAGAGGTGCTGGGCATCTATCTCCAGCAGCTCTACCCGGAGTCACTGGTTGAAATCAACAACGCGGGGATCAGTGGAAACACCAGTGCCCAGGGCCTCGCACGATTGGAATCCGATGTGCTCGCGCACTCCCCTCACTTGCTGGTCGTGATGTTCGGCATGAACGATGTCGTGCATGCCACCATGGCGGACTATGAGGCCAACCTGCGCGCCATCATCACGCGTTCTATGGAGCAGCAAATTGAGGTCATCCTCATGACGCCCAATTACGTTTACGACGAGGACCCCGCCCGCCCGCTCGCCAAGCTGGCCTCCTACGCGGAGACCATGCGACGCGTCGGACTCGAACTCGGCGTTCCGGTAGCTGACGCTTTTAGCGCATTTCGGACGGTGCACGATCAAGGCGCCCACCAATGGATGCGGCTGATGAGTGACCCGGTGCACCCCAATATGTGTGGACACCGGCTATTCGCTGCCCTGGCAGCGGAAACGATCACTGGTCGCAAAATTGATCCAACCGAACTGCCGCCGTTCAGCGAGAATTTGCCCCATTTGCAGCAACTTTCCCGCACTCGTAAATCCGTGAAGATCGTGGCCATGACGCCATTTGATGAGCTCATAAAATCCGCCCTGTCACGATTGTTCCCGGATCTGTCCGTTACGGTCGTCCCCTGGAAAACAAAGGGTAAATCAATCACAGAACTGGAGCAGGAGGTGATGCAAATCGGTTGGACGATGTATCGTGAGAATCCGTCCTTGACCGAACCCGATTTATTTATCGTCACGGCCCCAGACAATTTTTTCGGGGTCAGTCCCGAACAATTCTACCGATCTTTCGCGATAATCTTAAATCGGGCGCAGAGTTTTGGAAAACCGCGTTGGGATTGCCTCGTGGCACTCCCCTCAGTGATCAATCCCGATCTGAGCGAAGATCAGCGCCAATTACAGCAACTCGCATTGAATGCCGCCCTCGACAAGGATCTGCCCATCATGCAGCGCCCGCCCGGCGAAACCACCGCAACGCTAGATTTGCTGATAACAAAGCTGAAGGCTCTTCTGTCGCTGCACGATAGTTCCGGACGGTAGGGTCGGACCGCCGGGCCGATCGCGTAGATCTCACGGGTAAAAGCTCGATCGCATCAGAAAAACATCGCTTCACTGAGCGCCATTTCGGGTGACAGCAGACTGACCGAGGCCGGCAGGTTGGTCTCACCGCCGCCAAAATTGCACGCGAAGTGAGCGTGGCCCTTGCCGATGTTGCCTTTCCAGCGAAAGAATCGGGCCGAATCCTGATAATGAAACTCGATGCCCAATTCTTGGGGCGCGCAATTTCCGGTCACAAATTCCACGCCCTTGGCTTGGCATGCCGTCAACCGCCGCTGCAACCAGCCGGTCAGCACCCGCCCTTCGGCGGCGAGCGACTCTGCCGCGTGACTCACGGTCACACGCTGCAATCCATCGGCCACGTGCTCAGGGGCATACCCGGCCAGAAATTGACCAACCGTTTGTCGCACCGGCAACAAGCGTGAATAGACCAGATCGCGCAGGCCGAGAGGATTCGGCCAAGGATAGGTCATCGCATCGGCCGGGGCGATCGCACTATCAATCAACACCCGCTTGGACCGGCTCAACAGGTATCGGTAATCGGCCAGCTTGGAACTCGCGGAAAACCGGTGCGCCCAATAATAAAGCGGCAGGTCGGTCGAAAGGCAGAGGGAGACTTGGTTCTCCAAATGACTGCGAGCCGCGCGGGAATAACTCAGCATCACAAATTCAACGCACCGTTTGTCACTCTTGGTTTTGCCCAAGTGACATTCGCCGTAAATTTTTGCCTTCATCTCCATCTGACCTTGGTCGTCTGCTTCAGCGATGGGGCAAAGCACCACGATCCGACTGGGATAACGGCGCGAAAATTTCACCGCCGTGGCAAACTGCTTGGTCGCATCTTCGGGCGTCGTCTGAAAGCCCAAGTGCAGCACAAAATTAACCTGGGTGGCCTTCGCATCATCGGAAGCAGGAGCCGGTCCGCCATCCGCGGCAGTGGCGGTCCACATGTCCGCGAGGCTTTTCGAGATTTCCCCCACGGGAACTTCAAGGCCCGGCAGGGCTTTAAAGATCGAGGCCATGACTCAGGGCTGACGCCAGAGTTGATTGTTTTTGGCGAGTAGTGCGTCGCTACCGGCCGGCCCCCATGAACCGGCGGGATAGCTTTCCATGACCTCGCGGCCGGCCTCGG
>Ga0222714_10001659_pt1 | contig 24887 bp, 19 predicted proteins | sample C33_3DmetaG_FD_165048 | JGI IMG/M metagenome (GOLD analysis project Ga0222714, IMG submission 165048) | Estuarine water microbial communities from San Francisco Bay, California, United States - C33_3D | ecosystem: Environmental > Aquatic > Marine > Unclassified | place: USA: California...
GATTCCAGCTTGACGCATAGCGCCACCCAGGCGCTGCTTCCATCGCCACGCCTCTTCTATGAAGTCTTTCGAGCCTGCCAGTGCAGCACCCACTGGCGCGCCAAGACCCTTTGAAAAGTCAATCCACGCAGTGTCGGATCCGGCTGCATAGTCCTTTGCCGAAATCTCCGATGCGACCACTGCATTCATTAATCTTGCACCATCCAAATGAACGATCAGACCATTTTCCTTTGCAACGTCGGTGACAGCATTAAGCGTCTGCATTGGCCAGATGCGGCCGCCCCCCATATTGGCCGTGTTCTCAATTTCCACAACGCGTGTACGTGGTCCGTAACGGTGTTCCGGGCGGATAGCAGCCTTAAGCTGCTCCGCTGAATAAATTCCTCGTTCGCCATCGATTGGAGTCATAACTGCACCGGCCAATGCAGCCGGACCCCCTGCTTCATAGTTGAGGATATGTGAGGTCCTATCGCACAGGATTTCATCGCCTGGGCGGCAGTGAACGAGCAATGCAATTTCGTTGCACATTGTGCCTGAGGGAAGGAAGACTGCAGCCTCCTTCCCCAAAAGGTCTGCAACGCGTTCGCAGAGTTCGTTAACGGTTGGATCTTCGCCTCTTTGTTCGTCCCCAACTTCTGCCTCTAACATGGCCTTGCGCATAGCTGCCGAGGGCTTCGTTTGAGTGTCGCTAAAGAGGTTGATCATTGAGCTTTTTCCGCGTCAGAAAATTGTCGGGTTATTTTTTTGATAAATTCAGGACCTATGCTCTCAACATTTCTTAAATGGATTATGAGGTCGCCATAATTTGATTCCGCTTTTACCTTAATGGGCATGATAACAGAATGATCATTAACATGCCTGAAGTAGAAACTTCCTTTATTTGGTTTTTCTTCTTTTAAGCGCTTAAACCCAGCCGTTTGTTTGAAGGCGAAATCGCAACGTCGTGCGTCGCCACCAAACGGCGCATAGCGATTTTTAGAAGTTTTTACTATGCCCTTATCTTCAATGCGAAGCTGAAAAAGTCGTCTGCCATCAAATATATCGAAGGTAGATTTGCAGGTTCCCTTTTCTTCAATCATCCGACTCACTCCAATAAGAGCTGTAAGTGGATCGACCGTATTCTGTCGTTTTTCCTCTGGAATTGGCTCGCGTCTTTCGTCATCGATAGGATGAGGATTAGCAAGAAGGATTTTTGCATTACCCGAGGAAAAAATAATCTCGAGAAGTCGCTCCTTCTCTTCCCATACACTTTGGTTGCGATACGCGTTTGGTGATAACGGAAAATTGCCTTGATCCTGAACTAATCCGAAAGCTGATGATCTATGAAGCCATTCGACAAACCATCCAATTACACCACCAGTTTTCATCTTGAGTTCAACGGCGTATTTGCTGTCGTCCATGGCAACATCAACGCTAGCTGTCCCAATCTTTAAACCACCAATGTAACCGGAGTATGAAAATCGTCCTTCTTTTGAGATTAACTTCGCGGCCTCTGCAACCGGTGAGGCCATTATCAGCAAGGCCACAAGAAGTAATTTCCCACTGATCATGAAATAAATCTCCATCGAAGTAGATGCTTGACGCACTTCAATTCGGCCTGGACGAAATGCCGATATTGCTTAATTTTAACAGGCAAAGCTAAAAGCCACATAATTGACGGTAATAATTACGATGCCTTATCCGCAATCCTTGCAACCCGGTGCAATCGGGCGCGTAGCTCAGCGGGAGAGCACTGCCTTCACACGGCAGGGGTCACTGGTTCAATCCCAGTCGCGCCCACCATCGTTCCCTTTTATGTCAGTAAAAAGGTGATGACGTCCGAACCAAACTCACCCAGTCAACGCTACGAGAAGACGGTCTCAGAGCTGGTAGATGGTGTGCGGGCTGGTGACAGGGCCGCTATTGGCCGGGCTGTAACTCTTGTAGAAAGCAATAATCCTTCTCGACGTCAGTCGGCTCAGGAGATGCTTCGCCGTCTTTTACCCCATGCGGGTCAGTCCTATCGCGTTGGCATCACGGGCGTACCTGGCGTAGGAAAAAGCACATTTATCGAAGGGCTTGGTCAACGCCTTATAAATGCAGGCAGAAAAGTAGCTGTCCTGGCTGTAGACCCAACTTCATCAAGAACCCAAGGTAGTATTCTTGGCGACAAAACTAGGATGGCAAACCTTGCGGCTAATCCGAAGGCATTCATTCGACCTTCGCCTTCATCCGGAACACTTGGTGGTGTCGCGCGGGCAACCCGTGAGAGCATGGTTGTAATGGAAGCTGCCGGATATGACGTGGTACTGGTAGAGACTGTAGGAGTTGGTCAATCAGAAATAACCGTTGCTGATATGACGGACTTTTTTCTGGCACTTATGCTGCCGGGGGCTGGCGATGAGCTTCAGGGTATCAAGAAAGGCCTCCTTGAAATAGCAGATATGATTGCCGTCAATAAAGCTGATGGTGATAATGCATCCCGAGCAGAGGCAGCTAGGCGGGAATATTCAGCGGCACTTCATATCATGGTGCCCGTTTCACAAGACTGGTCTCCTCCGGTTGTGAAATGCAGTGGTATTTCAGGGGAAGGCCTCGATGCCCTTTGGGGAGAGATTGATCGTCACCGAAAAATTATGATCGAAAACGGAGGTTTTGATCGACGGCGTCAGGATCAACAAGGTGGTTGGATGCGCGCAATGTTAGAGGAGCGCCTTCTTCGTGGTTACTTGGCCCAGAACGAAATTCAAACGTTACTCAAAGAGGTTAACAGAGCGGTATGTGCGAGTGAAATTACCGCACCTCAAGGCGTGGAACGCATCCTCAAAAGCATCGGGCTGCCAACAACTTTTGGAGAGTCATAGTAGTCGCTTCATTGCGCGATGAGCGTTAGCATGTTTGCAGAGGGGAGTTGTTGATGGAAACAAAGACGATTGCTATCGCGGATGTTTATGTTCCGGCTAAGCGGAAGCGTACGTTGGATCAGACGAAAGTCGATCAATTGGCAGAGAGTGTTATGGAAGAGGGGTTAAAAATCCCGATCCAGGTTCGTCAGGACGGGGAAAAAGTCATCCTGGTAGAAGGTTTGCATCGCTTGGAAGCTAGCCGTGCACTGGGCGATGAGGAGATCGCTTGTATCTACGTGGGAGCCAAAAGGTACTAGAGGTGGTTTATGGGCGCTTGCCCGCTGCATGTGCTTTCGCGATCGTTTCTCCCTCATCCCACGGAAAGACAATCCATGTATCTTGGCTGACTAACGTGACGTACGTATCGACAACTGCGAGTCCAGCTGGCTTAGCATAAACCGTCGCTAAGTGGGCGTTTGGCAACATCCGTTTGACTGTCTTGGCTGTTTCGCCACTATCAACGAGATCGTCAATCACAAGTAATCCCGTCCCATCTCCATCCAAGCCTTTCAGAATGGTTATATCACCACGTTCTTCGGCCTTTTCCCCTTCAATTTCGCGGTAAGAGACAACACAAATTGTATCCACTAATCGGATATCTAATTCACGGGCAATGATGGCTGCAGGTGCAAGACCGCCCCTGGTTATGGCCGCAATACGATCAAAAGGGCTAAGTTCCATAAGTCGCCAGGCAAGTGCGCGAGCGTCACGGTGCAATTCATCCCATGAAATTGGGAAATACCGCTGAGACATTTTTAGCTCCGACTATTCAACAAGTCGAAGCTATCTCTGGCTATTCAAATGAGCAAGCATGCAGCTTTTTTGTTTTATAAAATTACTGCCGATTGCAGAGGCAGGCTTCAACGCGGCGTGATGGTTTTTTTATGTAATCTAATTTTTAGGATGCCCCCATCCGCCAGCTCCTGGTGAGTCCATCAACACAGCTCCCCCATCCGCTATGATCCTGTCTCCGGTTTTACCTGGAAGGGGAGCTTCATTGGACTGCTGATCGAGCATTGCAAAACGACCTCTGCCGCCGTTTTCGCCGCCAGCGAGTCCCCAGGGTGGATTACGGAACCTTTCGCCTACGCCATTAAAAACACATCGATGGCCGATAGGTTTTACAATTCGTCTTATCCCTCGACCTCCAGGGTGCTTACCTTTCCCGCCTGAATTGGGTGCGAGTCCATATTCTAGAACCATGAGTGGATATTCATTTTCTATGGCTTCAACTGGCAGATTGGATGTATTGGTGATGCCCGTTTGCACGCCGTCCTTACCTGGTTTTGTTGGTCGCCCGCCAGCGCCACCGCCGATTGTTTCTAAATAGACGTAAGGTTGTCCTGATCGGGGATCGATGCCTGAGAAAACCGCCATCGTATTAGCTCCGTTTGGTGCGGCTGGTACAAGGTTTGGTAAAGCTGGAGCGAGGGCTCCCATAACAACATCGATTACCCTCTGGCATGTATGAGCGCGACCAGCAACTGATGCTGGAAAGACTGCACTCGCAACTGTACCTTCCGGGACTATTACATCAACACAATCAATTACGGCCTGAGTATTTGGTGCTTCAGGATCAAGTAGAGATTTGATTGCAAAAATGACGGCTGATTGAGTGGCGTTCAGAGTCATATTGATGTTGCCAGCTGTTTGCGGCGCTGTTCCAGTAAAATCAAAAGTAAGCTTTCCAGCTTTTGCCTCAATGCGAACTTTTAAGACCACGTCAGTAGTTTCGACACCATCGTCATCCATGAAGTCTTCAAATTGATAAACGCCGTCGGGCACTTCTTTAAGGGCAAGCGCCATGCGGTTAGCAGAGCGGGCGAGTAACTGCTGGAAGCCCTCTCGCAAGAGCTTGGCACCGTATCGACGTCCTAACTCATTGAGACGACGAACACCTAGTTTAGCAGCTGCTATTTGGGCGTAATAATCACCACGGCGCTCCTGAGGCGCTCGGGCATTTAAGAGAAAAATATCCAGAATTTCTTGGTTTATTTCATCGTGCCGAGCAATCCTGGTTACCGGGATCCTAAGACCTTCCTGATAAATTTCAGTCATGCCCCCAGACATGGACCCTGCTGCCATCCCACCAATATCAGCGTGGTGGGCTATGTTACAGACATAGCCAACGAGCTCACCGTCTATGAAAACTGGGGCAGCAAAGTTAACGTCGGGCAGATGGGTGCCGCCAGCGGTATGGGGATCATTAGCAACGAAAATGTCACCCTCGTGAATATCGGATTTATATTTTTCAAGCAGGCAGCGCATCAATCCACTCATGGATGCAACATGGATTGGTAAGCTCATATCAGCTTGTGCAATCAACTCACCATTTGCACTCATGATTGCGGTCGAATGGTCGTGCCGTTCTTTTATGTTCGTTGAATAACTAGCCTTCATTAGAGCTACAAAACACTCGTCATTGATCGATTTTAGAGCATTGGAGAGAATTTCTAAGCCGATCGCATCAAGCTCTCGCATCGTTCATTCTCCATTCAGCTGGATTAGAATGGAGCCTTCAGCCAGAACTTCGACCTTATCTCCAGGAAATATCGGTGTTGTGGCGTCTAGCTGATCTATAATTGCGGGCCCTTTAAACCGAACGCCGGGACGTAGTTTTTCACGACGATAAACAGGTGTTTCGATGGCTTCAGAGTTATCGAACCAAACAGGACGCGTTTTTTCAGGCAAGGGTAAGCGGGCGTTCTGTTCATACTCTAATTTCATAGATGGATCATAAAGCCGTCCACGTGCTGTCATTCGGAAGTTTATGATTTCAACGGGCGCGTTTTTATCGTGAAAGCCGTAGGCGCGATCATGAGCGGCGAAAAACAGAGTGACGAGGGTTTTGGCGTCGGGGAGGTCGTCAGAGGTAAGATTAGGCCCCGATGCCGCTGGGACAATTAGCTCAAAGTTCTGACCAACATAGCGTAGATCTAAAGACAATTGCATAGATCTGCCCCCTTCTGGGAGGCGCTCAGCCTTAAACCAGGAATGGGCCCTCTCTGTAAGTTCAGAGATAGTTTTGACTGCCTCTGACATTGCTCCTTCTGTCAGAGGTAGACGTACGCTCGCTACAAAGTCTTCTTTCTGGTCCGACACGAGCAAGCCCTGCGCACAGACAATCCCTGGCGCGGGCGGGACTAAAACTTCGGACATGCCAAGCTCTGCCGCCACATCTCTTGCATGTAACGGTCCAGCGCCACCGAACGCCATTAGAGTGAAATCGCGGGGGTCGTGCCCTCGCTCAACCGACATTCGACGCACTGATCGGCTCATATTGGAAACAGCTATTGCCAGTATTCCGAGGGATGCTTCTTCCAAAGAAACGCCGATACGGTCTGCAATTGATTGTACAGCAGAGATTGCTGACTCTCTATTTAAAGGCAGGGTGCCATCCAATAGGCCTGCTTCTGACAATCGGCCTAAGACGAGATTGGCATCAGTTACCGTTGGTTCCGTACCACCTTGCCCATAGCAGGCTGGACCTGGCACAGCGCCGGCGCTGATTGGACCTACTTTCAATAGTCCATCGCGCTCAAACCAGGCGATAGAGCCACCTCCAGCGCCGACGGTATCGATGTCTACCATCGCGAGCCGAATAGGAAAGCCGGCAACATCCCGTTGAAAGGTAATTTCGGTGTCGCCATCAGTAATCAAGGCCACATCAGCCGATGTTCCTCCCATGTCCAGGGTAATAACGAATGGACGTTCGGCATCACGTGCAATGTGCGCAGCTCCAACTGCCCCAGCAGCGGGACCAGACAACGCGGTGCGAACTGGAAATGCAGCTGTCCTTTCTGCAGACATTAAGCCACCTGAAGACTGGTTGATCCCCAGAGTTGCGGAACCGACGCTATTGGTTAACCCTTTGGCCAGCTGCTCCACATAACTAGCCAACAAGGGCTGAAGATAGGCATTTATCGCGGTTGTTTGGAACCTTTCATATTCCCGAAACTCAGGCTGCACATCGGATGCAAGTGATATGCGCATGTTTGGTTTCAAGGTAAGGATCGCGTCCCGTAATTTTCTCTCATGCGTAGGGTTGAGGTATGCAAATAAAAAGCAGATGGCCACTGCTTCTGCGCCGCTATTCACGACTTCTTGAGCCACTTTTGTCGCTTCCGCGTCGGTGAGAGGGGTAACCACCTCTCCTTGCCAATTTAACCTTTCAGCAACCTCAAACCGCATTGTTTCACTGGCGAGAGGCGCAGGCTTATCGAGATTGAGATCGTACATGTGAGGCCGCACTTGGCGACCTATCTCAAGCAAATCCTTAAAGCCCTTGGTTGCAACTGCAGCGATGGGTGCACCTTTTCTTTGAATAAGTGCATTAGTAGCTACAGTAGTCCCATGAGCAATCCTCTCGACCTCGGTCAGATGCAGGTCATGTGCCTGTTCCATTTCCTCCAGGCCCTTAAGGATTGCCTCGCCAGGGTCATGAGGGGTTGAAGGGCGCTTAAATACAATTTCTTTACCTGTGGCCTCATTGCGCGCGTGGAAATCGGTAAAAGTGCCTCCCACATCGACACCAATCGTCCAAGTCATTGTGATATAGGCCTTGGTTTTCGGAACAGTGCAAAGATCGCAATAAGAAACATAATAATAGCGGCTATTATGGCATAGGTTCTTTGGTCCTTGAGGTCATTCATTTCAGCTTCAAGCGAAGCCTTAGCTTGAGCCTCCGCGTTGGCCGCTACCTTTTTTGCAATATCCAGCTCTTGGGTAAGTGCATTTATCTGGTTTTCAAGGATAATTTGGGCATTTCCACCACTATTATTGTTTGATTGAGCCGTTGAACCGGGTCCAGCGCCTTTTATTTCAGATAGCTGAGCAGTTGAGGGAAGAATTAGCAGCAATATGACCAAAAGCATTCTTGTACCTATCACTCCACCACCTCCATCCATGTGCTCTTTTTCATCATATGTTTCTTGGGCTTTTTAAGATCCCCGAGGGGTCGAAGAGTATTCCAAATTTTTGGCTCGGCGGGAGATCTTAGACGTTCGTCATTCAAGTGCATTTGCTAGGACTTCAATTGCATGCACAGCATATCGTCCTGACCCATCTTGGATTTGGTGGCGACAGCTCGTGCCGTCAGCAACAATGACAGTTTCTTGATCTGCCGTCCTAATTGCAGGAAGTAGGCTAATTTCTGCCATTGCTATCGAGACCGAAAGAGTTTTTTTCTGATAGCCAAATGACCCTGCCATGCCACAACAAGAACTTTCCACCATCGAAACCTCGGCGTTAGGAATTAATTTCAGTGCCGAAAGTGTTGTCTCTGCGACGCCGAAGGCTTTCTGGTGGCAGTGACCATGGACCAGTATTTTTCTTGGCCCATTCTTGAGTTTAGATCTGAACTCGTCTGTTGCCTTCGCAACAAGAAACTCATCGATTAAAAAAGACGAGTCCGATAAAGCCTGAGCTCTTTTGTCTAGACGTAGAGCCTCGAATTCATCTTTGAATGTAAAGAGACAAGCGGGCTCGAGACCAAGCACTGGAGCGCCAATTTTTAAATATGGTTCCATAAGATCAAGAGTGCGAAGGGCTTCCTCTTTTGCATCGTCGATCATACCACTTGCCAGGAAAGTTCTACCGCAACATGGCCCCCTGCCATCAGTGCCGCGAACAACGTGCGGGCGAAAGCCAGCCGCTTCTAATACGCGGATCGCAGCCCGAGGCTTCTCTGGTTCAAACCATGTAGTAAATGTATCGGCGAAGAGGACAACATCCTTTCCGTCACCTACCGGCTGACCTCCGACCTGTTCGACGAATGGTTTTGCCGACCAAACAGGCAATTTTCGTTGGGCTGCGAGTCCTGTCGTCTTTTCAGATAGCCAAGCAAATCCCGGTATTTTATCGCGCAGGTTTAAAAGTATTCTAATCTTTGAAAGGTTGGATGCTGCACGCGGCAGGAAAGCTGTTACTCGCTCTCCTAAGGCCGTTTTCTTTCCGCGCTTAAGCTCCTGATGTGCTACCTCAATCTTCATGCGCGCCATATCAACGCCTGTAGGGCATTCGCGCCGACACCCCTTGCATCCAACGCAGAGCTGCATCGCTTCTGCCATCGCGTCGGAAGCTGCATCAGCTGCTCCTAACTGGCCCGAGAGAGCAAGTCTCAACGTATTTGCTCGTCCTCGCGTTACGTGGGTTTCATTGCGGGTTGCCTTGAAGCTAGGGCACATAACGCCAGCTTGGAGAGAACGGCAGGTGCCGTTGTTGTTACACATCTCCGTAGCGCCAAGAAAACCACCCCATGCAGACCAATCTAGGCCAGGTTCAAATGGCCTAGGACCATACCCAGGTTTGAACCGCATTAAGCCGCGATCATCTAACTTAGGTGGGTGAACTATATTGCCTGGGTTAAAGCGGTTTTCAGGATCAAATTTGTCCTTAATCTCCTCAAATGCGCGAGCCAGCCTAGAACCCTGCATAGTCTCAATGAATTCTGAACGAACTTTTCCATCACCGTGTTCGCCGGAATGAGAGCCCTCATATTCAGCTACAATCGCGAATGCTTCTTCCGCTATGGCTCTTAGCTTTTTTGCACCCTCTGCCGTTTTCATGTTGAGGATCGGACGTACATGCAGAAGTCCAACGCTTGCGTGAGCATACCAGGTGCCACTCGACCCATGACGATTAAAGAGTTCTGTCAGACGGTCTGTGAAATCTGCTAAATGCTCCAACGGGATGGCGCAGTCCTCAATTACCGACACCGGTTTGGCATCACCGGTCATAGCCATCACTATATTCAACCCTGCTTCTCTTACTCCCCAGACCCGCCTTTGAATGCCAGGATCGGTCACCTTTACTACCGCATCCGGCCAACCAATATCAGCCATTAGAGTTTCAAGGTCTTGGAGGCGAGGTAACAGCTCGGTCTCAGTTTGCCCTGAAAATTCTACTATGAGGAGCGCCTGCGGTTCTCCTGGAGACATAATTTTTGCAATATCGGCGAACGCTGGCATTGCTCGAGAACGTTCTATTATCGTCCGATCAACGAGTTCCACTGCGTCAGGTTTTAGCGTGACTAGGTGCCGAGTTGCTTCCATCGCTGCGCGGAAAGTAGGGAATTGGCAAATACCAATGACTTTCCTTGGCGCCAGAGGCTGAAGCTTCAGTTCAATCTCACTGAAGAAGCCAAGTGTACCCTCAGAGCCTACTAGGATATCGGCCATATTGAAGCCACCGGACCCCGGTGGTGGGATGCGGTGAAGATTGTAGCCAGCAACATGCCTCAGCACCTTAGGCACTCGCTTTTCTATTTCTTCTCTCTCGCGGCTGGCCAATCTCTGGAGGAAGCAGCCAATTTCATCCTCTGCGTCGCCGTCGATCCATCCAAAGTGCTGGGTAGATCCGTCCGCAAGTATTGCATCTAAACTTAAAACATTGTCCGCCATGATGCCGTAGCGGATTGAGCGGGCGCCCGAAGAGTTATTGGCGGTCATACCTCCAATGGTGCATCGACTTGCTGTCGAAGGGTCAACTGGAAAGAACAGCTTTTCCCTAGCGAGCTGTGAGTTTAACTCGGCCAGTACAACACCCGGCGCAACCTTGGCAGTTTTGGTTTCTTTATTAACATCTAGAATCGAATTCATGTGGGTCGACGTATCGAGCACGATCGCTTCAGCTACTGTCTGCCCACACTGGCTAGTGCCACCTCCACGGGGCAGCACAGGCAAACCTTCCTCTGTTGCAATTTTTAATACAGCCTCAACATCCGTAATTGACTTTGGGCGCACTATGCCAATTGGCTCTACTTGATAGATAGAGGCGTCCGTTGAGTAGCGCCCACGAGTGGGTGCATCGAAGAACACATCACCTTCAATGGAGCGCGCTAGCCGGTTGGCGAGCTTCGGGTCACCAACACGCCTTCCAGTTATGAGAGTTTCTGATGAGTGGCGAAAACCGTCAGGCATTAATCCACCAAAAATTCAAGGTTTTGGCAGTTTCGGACTGAACCATCCCGAATGCGCTGAGCTGCAGTCGCCACGGCTTTGAAGCGTAAATCGCGAAGACCTGGTGGACTATAAAAAGCAGCATGGGGGGTAATCATTAAACGTCCCTGAAGCCATTCTTCTTTGGCCATATAGGCTTTTATTAAAGGATGATCGGTATTTGCAGGCTCCTCAGGTAAAACGTCTAAGCCAGCTCCTGATGGAGTTCCAGATTTTAAAGCCTCATACATGGCATCCAGGTCGATGATTGGACCTCGCGCTGTGTTGATTACAACTGCTTTTTCTTTCATCCGACTTAGTAGGTTTCGATTAATTGCTCCCCGCGTACCCTCATTGAGAGGGGAATGAATAGAGACAGTGTCGGATATCTCGAAAAGTTCCTCAGCTGATTTCAGTCGCTTATACCCGGTTGCCAATTCGTAACCATCTGGTTGAAAGGGATCATAAAAGACAACATTCATGTCAAAACCGGCAGCTCGCCTTGCAGCCGCGAGGCCAATGCGTCCCATGCCAAACACACCAAAAGTTCTGCCTTTCAATCGGTCAACGCAGGGACTGTCCACATAGCGCCAAAGGCCTTTAGGGTCTGATCGCATCCTTTCCTCATAGCGATCAAGGCCGCGGCGAAGTGCAAGCATAAGTCCGATGGCATGGTCTGCTACCTCTGTTGTGCCGTAGTCGGGCACTGTGCAAACGGCAATGCTACGTTCACCAAGGACCTTTAGGTCTAAGCCATCAAATCCCACTCCACCGCGCACTACAATGCGGGCTTTTTGTAACTTCGCCAAATTGGCCATTACGACCTTTGCGCCACGATAAGTTACAATCCCATCAGCCCTTGCCCATGCTTCATCCGTAACCTCTTCGGGGGCAGAAAAAGCCTCTATCTCAATATCCGGTCCTGCAGCTTCCTGCTCTAATCCATCATCAGATATATGTCTGTCCGTTATGAGAATTCGCATGGAAAAGATTGCCTTCTGCCTATGTTATTTTTCACAGCGAATGTGCCGTGACGTGGTCATGGTGTCTAGTCTCAGAGCGCGCTGTCGACCATTTCATCCAGACAACTAATAAAAATTGAGGTCTAATTTCAATCAGATCCGATTAAAGAGAAACAATTAGATATTAATTGGCGGAGAAGAATCGGTTTTCTGGTATAGGGACACCCAGGTTTTCTCTTAAAGTTTTTCCCTCATACTCTGTTCGGAACCGCCCGCGACGTTGGAGTTCTGGCACAACTTTTTCGCAGACATCATCAAGACCTGCGGGAAGGTAGGGCATCATGATGTTGAAGCCATCGGATGCTTCCTGATCGATCCAGGCTTCCATTTCATCGGCAATGCTTTGAGGTGTGCCAACAAACGCGTTGCCAGCATAACCTCCAAAACGACCAGCGAGTTGACGAACCGTCAAATTTTCAGCGTTTGCTAGGCGCTTTACCCGCTCTTGTCCACTCTTTGAGGCTTCAGTCTCAGGAACATCGGGTAATGGCGAGTCCGGATCAAATTGCGAAGCATCATGACCAAGTGCGATGGAAAGTGAGGCAATGCCGCTGTCATAATGAACCAGACTGTCTAGGAGATCTCGTTTTTCACGTGCCTCTGACTCTGTTTCTCCTACAATAACAAGGGCTCCGGGAAGTATTTTCACATGATCTGGATTGCGGCCTGCATTTACGGCTCTTGATTTGATGTCTTGGAAATATTCTTGTGCGTCGGGGATATTGCGGGCAGATGAAAATACCATTTCCGCGGTCTCAGCTGCTAATTGTCGTCCAGCGTCTGATGCTCCTGCTTGGACAATTAGCGGCCAACCTTGAACAGGTCGGGCAATATTTAACGGTCCGCGTACTTTCAGGTATTTACCTTCGTGATTGAGGACCCGAAGACGGTCAGGATCAAAATAAATGCCGCTTTTGACATCCCGTACAAAAGCGTCATCGGCCCAGCTGTCCCAAAGGCCGGTCACCACGTCGAAGAACTCTCGAGCACGAGCGTAACGCTCGGCATGGGGCATCTGATCGTCCATCCCAAAATTTTTTGCTGCATCGGGGTTAGACGTAGTGACGATATTCCATCCAGCTCGGCCATTTGAAATATGATCTAGCGATGCAAATCTGCGAGCTATTAGATAGGGGCTTTCGAACGTTGTTGAAGCAGTTGCTATCAGTCCAAGACGTTCCGTGACCATCGCGAGCGCAGGTAGAAGGGTCAAAGGGTCGAAAGACGTAACAGTAGCTGAGCGCTTTAAAGCCTCCATGGGCATATTCAAAACTGCTAGGTGATCGGCCATGAAGAAGGCATCAAACTTTGCAGCCTCAAGCTTCTGGGCGAGTGAAACGATGGTCTTAAGATTAAAGTTTGCGTCGGGTGAGCCACCTGGAAAACGCCATGCAGCTGTGTGTATGGAAACTGGTCGCATGAATGCGCCAAGACATAACTGCTTCTTTTTCATCAACCTACTTTGCCGCCTTGATTGCTGACCAAACCTTTTCTGGGGTTGCTGGCATGTCTATTGGAGCTACACCAGCATATGCGAGAGCATCGGCAACAGCATTCATTACGGTTTGTGATGCAGCAATGGCTCCAGCCTGACCAGAGCCCTTAACGCCCAGTGGATTAGCCTCGGTCATACTGGCCTCGAAGTGAACCTCTAAATTGGGCAGGTCGTTTGCATAGGGCGCTGCATAGTCCATCAAAGTTGCTGTAAGACATTGGCCATTCTGGTCATAGACAATTTGTTCTCGGAGGGCCTGGCCAATGCCTTGAGCAAGGCCTCCCTGAACTTGTCCCTCCGTTAGTTGGCGGTCGAGCAGCTTTCCATAATCGTCGATAGCTTTGTAGGAAAGCAATTGGACCACACCGGTTTCTGGGTCAATTTCAACCTCAGCTGCATGACATCCAGCAGGCCAAGTTATGGGGGCATTATCCCAATGCCATGAGCTGTCTAAACCTGACTCAAACCCGAATTCAGGTTGGCGTGCAGCCGAGGCAACATCAAATAATGATACCGCACGTCCATCCGCAGCAATGAAATCGCCGCTGCGAAAGACAACAGTTTCAGTGTCGGACTGTAATAGGCTAGCCGCCACGGTCCGACCTTTTTCTAGAGCTGACTCAATCGAATGATAGATAGCTGTCCCACCCATATGCATAGAGCGCGCGCCACCATGACCATTACCCATTGCTGTCTCGCGCGTATCGGCCTGTAAATATCTTACCTCATCGATCGAAATACCAAGACGCTCTGCTGTAAGACGGGTGAATGTTGTCTCATGGCCTTGGCCATTAGACTCTGTGCCTACCCTTACCTCGAACATTCCATCATCTGAGAATCTCAGTTCTGCTGCTTCCGAGGGGGCACCTCGCGCACTCTCGAGAAAACAAGCAAAGCCTTGGCCTCGAAGTTTACCTTTTGCGGCACTTTGTTGGCGCCTTTTTTCAAAGCCAACGCGGTCCGCTAACTCCACAGCTTCTTCAATATTTTCTGCAAATCGGCCTGTGTCGATCTCAAAGCCAAGTGGCGTCTTATATGGAAAAGTTTGAATCGCATTTTTAAGCCGCAATTTTATTGGATCGAAACCAAATTGACGGGCGGCCTCATCAACTAAACGCTCCATCATGTAATTGCCTTCCGGCTTTCCTGCCCCCCGATAAGCATCGACAGGAGCCGTGTTGGTGAAGACGGCTCGTGCCTTCATCCCTACAGCCGGAATGTCATAAATTCCGTGAATTGATCGGGTAACAGATACTGTGCCGCTACCTGGTGCGCCAGTTGACAAATGCCCCCCAATATCGGCCGTGAGTTCTGCAGTAAGTCCAGTAAAACGTCCTTCAGCGTCGAGCCCGAGCCGGGCGAAGGTCTTGACCGCACGACCATGGGCGCCACTCGTAACATCTTCACTTCGATCGCCAACCCATCCAACTGGGATGCCTAAAATTTTAGCGCCAGCCAACACCATCGCCCACTCGGGATAGACAAAGTTCTTTGCCCCAAATCCACCGCCTACGTCCTCTGCTTTAACGTGGAGTTTATCGCCCGGAATATTGAAGACTGAGAGAAGGCCATTTTTTATTGTGTGAACACCTTGGGCAGACGCAGTCAAAAGAAAATTGCCTGTACTTTCGTCGTATTCTCCAATTGCAGCCCTAACTTCCAGAGGAAGGGCCGACACACGATGGTTATCGCAGGTGAATTCAAGAATATGTGTTGAACAAGCAATATTGGCTTCTGCCTTTTCCCACTCGCCAGCTTTAAAAATAGCGCAAATATTGCCTGGAGCTTCTTCCCAAATTTGAGTGGCATTTTCTGCTAGCGCAGCCTCAGGGGTAACGACAGCAGGAAGCGGGGAGTATTCCACTTTTATAGCTTCTGCGGCATCAATCGCCATTGCACGGGTTTTGGCCACAACAAATGCAACTGGCTCGCCTTGGTGCCGTACACGTTTTCTAGCGATTACAGGACGTGGAGGCCTTACAAGTGGAGGGTCACTTGGGATTTGGGAGGTGTTCTGCAGGTCGCCAAAACCAGCATCGGTCCATTCTGTCCCTGTCATCGCCAGTAAAACGCCGGCAAAGTCCCTAACATGGTCGACCTCAACCGAAATGATATCCGCATGCGCGTGCGGCGAACGCACCACAACAAGCTGCGCCATGCCTGGTCTGCGCAGGTTAGCGGTATACCGACCCTGGCCCGTGATGAAGCGATGGTCTTCAAGCCGGCCGTGGCCGGGCGCAGGATGGGGCATGGCTTTATCCTTCGTGTCGGCAGGGAGATCATATAGAGGATGAAACTTTATGCGAGCCGTCCTCTTATGTACGGGCTAAAAAATTCAATTTTTTTGCTTACCGTTTTCGAGGATTTGAGCCGGAATTTCGCGCAACATTCGCATCAAAAATTGCACTGCTCGTTTTATAGTCAAATTCGTTGGACTGATGGTGTTCCGAACAAACCATTGGGTCGGATTGCTAGGGTCACAAAAATTAAGACTGCTGCAACAAGCGCACCAGAGCCCGTTCCTATTACTGGATCAAGATAACCTGCAGCCATATTCTCTGAGACGCCAATTATCATTGCGGCGACCATGGTGCCTGCAAAACTGGTTAGGCCACCTATCACGACCACCGGTAATACTTTTGCGAGTACTAACGTCATAGAAAAGCCACCTAAACCATCTATGCTCCAGAGAACTCCGCCAGCGACAGCTGCTGCTGCGGAAAGGGCCCACGCCAACGACAGATAATATATGGAAGGGATGCCGACTGTTGCCGCTGCAGCAATATCATCTGCAATTGCTCGTAGCGCGATCCCTGCTCGTGAAAACTGAAAGAAGGTCCAAAGGCCGGCAATTATTGCAATTGCTGCTGTGCTTGCTAGCAATCGGGAAGGTGGAAGAGGAATATCTCCCCACCAGAGTAGAGCGTTTTCAAACGGCACGGGGATTTCGCTAGGAAGTCCTGTTAAGGTCCATGCAGATCCCGCACGCATCAGAACACCGAGTGCAAGCGTGGCCATCACCAGTGAGGTGACAGGCCTATTGGAAAGTCGTTCAACAACCAGCTTGTTAAATAAGATGGCTAGGCCTGAAAGGGCAGCCAGTGCGCCTGGGATTGCAAGAAGAAGGGGAAGTCCAAGCGTTGAAGTGCCTATACCTGTGAGCTTAGCTCCGAGGTTTACCCAAGCCCCTAAAGAAAAGTTTAAGACAGATGAAGCGCGATAAAGGACGACAAACGCGACCCCAACCAACGCATAAACAGGGCCTGATAGAAGTCCGCTTACAAGGAGATGAAGAAAATACTCCAATGCGATACCTCTGCTTTAAAGCCCTTTAGTGAGCCCTACTAAATGGGCAGCTAGAGATTCGGATAAACCCTTGAGGTCATACCCACCCTCAAGGAAGGCAACAACCTTGCCTGAGGCATGAGTATTGGCGAGTTCTACGATCTTGTCAGTTATCCATCCAAAGTCTGACGCCTCTGCCTCGATATTCCCAAGAGGGTCACGAACATGAGCATCAAAGCCAGCAGACACTAGGATCAGCTCCGGCCGGAATTCGTCTACAGCGGGAAACAGTTCGTTATCCCAGGCTGAGCACAAATCTTTTCCATTATCTCCTGGGGCCAGTGGCTTGTTCCAAATATTTCCAGCACCGCGCTCGGAAACAGCTCCTGTCCCTGGGAAAAGTGGCATTTGGTGGGAGGAAGCAAAGAGAACGTTGGGTTGGTCCCAAAAAATTGCTTGGGTCCCGTTTCCATGATGTACATCGAAATCAAGAATTGCCACCCGCTTAATATTATATGTTGCTAGGGCATAGTGGGCTGCTATGGCTATAGAGTTGAAAAAACAAAAACCCATTGCCCGATTGGTTTCGGCATGATGGCCTGGAGGGCGAGCAAGAACAAAAGCCCGGGTGATATCGTTAGCGAAAACGGCATCCAAGGCGTCAACGCCCGCACCCACTGCTTTTAAAATTGCTTCGGTTGAGCCAGGTCCAATGGAAGTATCGCCATCCAGCATAATGATGGCATCTTTTCGTTCCGCCCCAAGGATTAGGTCGACGTAGTCCTTAGTGTGGGCCAACTCGATAGTTTCTCGTTTGGCCAATCGTGCGGTTCGGCGAGGTAGGCTGGCGAAGTCAGGTTCTGAAAGGCGTCGTGCAGCAGCTTCAAAGCGAGCTGGGCGTTCTGGATGGCCTGGTGTTGGGTTATGCCCCAAGGAGGCCTCGTCGAGGTATATAGCAAAGCTCATGCGGCTTTATCTCAATATTAAGATGGAGTTACAAAGGATAAATTCGAGAGTGATGCTCCCCACCGATAATTAAGGAGATGGTGATTTTGATTACTAACCTCCATCTTGTTTTAAGATTTTTCGGCGGCGATTTGTGCCACTGTTGTGATCAGGACAGACAAAGCTAGGAGAGCGGCAACAGCTGGGAAAACCCAGAGATCAAGGCCGGCGTCGACTAGTGCTCCAAATACTACCCCTGCGAGCCCCGAACCAACCGAGAGACCAACAAAGACAAAACCAAAAACTCGGCCGCTTCCCCCAGCGGGCGTGATTGCCCTCACCATCAGGTCTCTGGCAGGTAATACTGCGCCAAAACCAAAGCCTGCGGCTATAAAGATAGCAAAGAGCATTAATCCTGTGGGGGCCAAGCTGGCCGGTGTGAGCATCAGGGCTGCAGTTGTTAGAAGGCAGATAGCCGCTGTGAGGCCATGGCGGCCAAATTTTTCCGCTATGATCCCACCTATCAAAATTCCGCCAGCGACCGCAAATTGGTATGCAGATAGAACTTGGGCAGCAGTAACTTCATCTGCCAGGCCCATCTTCACCATAACTACCACCCCTTGGGAGCTAATGCCGCCAGTAGCTAATCCGTACGTAGCAAGGAAAAGAAAATAGAGAAGTACTGGTGCTGAAAATAAAACGGACTTTGGGGTTTTTGCGTCGGACGCGGTAGGCGTTCGGGACGAATTTTCGCCTGCAAGCGTCTCACCTTGGGCGATTATCAATATCGCTGCTGCAATGCCGAGAATACCAACAATAATAAAAGCTGTCCGCCAATCAAAAATGCCCGTCAAACTCAGCATGGCGACGGGTGCTACACCACCTCCAAAAAATCCAGAAAATGTATGCAGTGAATATGCCCGCCCGAGGCGCTTTTCAGAGACCTTTGCTGCAATTATTGCATAATCAACTGGATGAAAGACTGCATTACCCACTCCAGCGATAACAGCTAGTGCAGCAAATTGCCAAAAATTCTCTGATAGACCGATCAGCCCAATTGCGGTGGCATTTACAGCAAGTCCTACCGCTAGCATTTTCCGCGCATCAATCTTGTCCAGGGCTACTCCAATAGGTGCCTGGAGGATGCCTCCAATCCAGGCATACCCAGTTAAAGCACCTCCCAGTAGCGCAAACCCAACATCAAATTCCCTGGCGAATAAGGGCAGCATCGGTGGCAGACAAAGAATGTAAAAATGGCTCAAAAAATGCCCAACACCTATGAGCGACAATACACGGATTTCGCTGGCTGGAACATCGGTGGCTATGGCCATTCTCAAAGTCCTTATTTGACTGATTTGAAATTTCAGCCGCCGTTTTTAGAAGTTACTTGGGCACTTCAATCAAAGCATCAAATAGTAAATTTTTTCGATCAATTTGAATTATGACTGCAACTCCTGTTGCGTCATAGGGCCTAGCCCTGCGATCATCTCAAAAAAGCGTCATGGGAGGCGGATAGATGAAATTCGGATTGTTCTACGAACATCAAAACCCCAAGCCATGGGATGAGGGCTCGGAACACAGGGTTTTCATGGAAAGCCTGGATCAAATCGAGTTAGCTGACCAGGTTGGTATTGATCATGTTTGGGAGGTGGAGCATCACTTTCTTGAAGAATACTCCCACTCTGCTGCACCTGAACTTTTCCTAGCTGCCGCTTCTCAACGCACAAAACAGATCCGCCTTGGTCACGGTATCAAATTGACGGCGCCAAACTACAATCATCCTGCCCGAGTTGCTGAAGCACTTGCAACGCTGGATCATCTCTCAAATGGCAGAGCCGAATGGGGGACTGGCGAGTCGGCCACTTTGATTGAGATGGAAGGATTTAATATTCCTCCCGACGAAAAAGGTGACATGTGGCGTGAGGGGGCGGAGCAGGCCGCAAATATGATGGCAATGACCCCCTATCCAGGTTTCGAGGGAAAATACTTTTCGATGCCCACACGGAATGTCATCCCGAAGCCTATGCAGAAACCGCATCCGCCGATGTGGCTTGCTTGCTCGCGCAGAGACAGCATTCTTCGCGCGGCGCGGCTCGGTATGGGAGCGCTCATTTTTGGATTTGTGGAACCTGAGCAGGCTCAGGCTTGGATTAAAGAGTATTACGACACGATTAAATCTGAGGAATGCAAACCGCTGGGCTGGACAGTAAACCCAAACATTGCGGCAGTGTCTGGTTTTTCATTACACAAGGACGAAGAGGAGGCAGTTTCGCGAGGTCTCGCGGGTTTCCGGTATTTTGGATACAGCCTTGCGTACTTCACTAATTTCGGTGCTCATAGGCCAGGCGTTTCAAATCTTGGCGCCCAATTTGATGAAGTTTTTAACAAGCTAGAAGACAATGCTGGCCGCGGGGGGATTGGCACGCCGGATCAAGTTCGGGCGCATTTAAAGCGTTATGAGGATGTAGGCCTCGACCAAATGATTTTCGTTCAACAAGTTGGTCGAAACAGCCACGATCATATCTGCGATGCTCTGCGTCTTTTTGGTGAAACCCTTTTGCCAGAATTTAAGGAAAGAGAACTCGCGCGCCAGAAGAAGAAAATGGCAGAGTTAAAGCCTTACATAGAGGCAGCATTAGAGCGAAAAGATAGGATGGAACCAATCAAAGCAGAGGATATTCCTATCATTACGTCAGCTGGAAGGCGACGGGAGGAGCAGGGTGTTAGAGACACAACCGGTGGTGCCTTTGTTGACAAAACGCGAGGTGGCGCCATTCCAATACCTCACATGGACCCCAGAAGGGTGATGGATAGAAGGTAATGTTGATTGGTATTGCGGGAGGTTCTGGCTTCGTTGGGCTAGCTGTAGCAGAGGCACTTTTGCAACAAGGTGCTCATGTGCTTCTTGTTGATATAAAGCAGCCACCCGAGGCAGCGCTGCGCTTTCTTGGGGAGCATAGTGGCCTGGGAGCCCTTGAGGTTCAGGTTGCTGATGTTACTGACCCTGGAGAAGCGTTACAGGCTCTAAAAGGTATTGATGCGTTAGTCTGCGCTGCTGCAGTCACTTCTGGAGAGGAGAGGGAAAGGGATCGGCCTATCGAGACTTTAGAGACCAACATTTTGGGCTTCACAAACCTTTTAAATGCAGCTCGGCATGCAGGTGCAAAACGTATAATCAATCTTTCTTCGGCGTCGGCCTACGGAATCTCTGCCTTTGAAGGTGATGGTGACATTACAGAAGATGGAACTTGGCCAAAACCTAACACCCTCTATGGTGTTTCTAAACTAGCGTCTGAAGGCATTGCAGCTCGCCTGGCAGAACTTTGGGCCGCCGATATTGTTAACGTAAGACTTTCAGCAGTGTATGGTCCCTGGGAGAGGGATACTGGGCGTCGTGATACGCTGTCGCCCCATCTCCAGGCCGCAACATTAATGTTTGCCGGTCAGGTTGCTGTTCTCCCGCGCAGATGCGCTAGAGACTGGACGGACAGCAGGAAAGTAGCCCAGGCCGTGGCAGCACTTTTAAGGGCTAAGGTGCTACGTCATAAACTTTATAATGTTTCGGCGGGGAAGAATTGGACGGTAGCAGATTGGTTAGATGCACTCGTAGCTCTTCGTCCCGAGATGTCTTGGCATCTTGCAGATGCAGATGAAGAATCAAACGTTGATTTGCATGGGCTTCATGACCGACGGCCAATTTCAAACGAGCGTTTTAGGAATGAGTTGGGATTGGATCTTTGGCTTGAGCCAGGGGCATCTGCCCAGTCATTCTTAGATTGGCGAAAGTCAACGCCTGGCTACTGGCAAGGATAAACTTGCTACCTATGAAATTTTTGCGCCAACGTAATTCTTTGCCATCATCAGGCCGAAAATTAAGATCTATTCGCTTTGTTTGGGAATTAGCTTGGAAATAAAACGAGGGCGCGGTTTTGAACGACGCGCCCTCGTAATTGTTCTCGTAAGTAGATCGAGAAGGTTTAGCTACACGCAGCTACGGCTCTCTTAGCCATCACGCCGACAAGGTGCGCACGGTACTCAGCACTTGCATGGATGTCAGCATTCAATCCGTTTGCTGACACTGACGAGTTCTCCAGCGCACCTGCTGAAAAGTTTGCTGTCAACGCAGCTTCCATTTCGCTCGCTCGGAAAACGCAAGGGCTTGCACCGGTGACCGCAACTCGAACACCACCAGCTGTTTTTGCTACGAAAACACCGACAATGGCATAGCGGGATGCTGGATTAGGAAACTTGATGTAAGAGGCGGTCTCGGGCACTTGAAAATCAACTCGAGTTATAACCTCCCCATCTTCAAGTGCGGTGTCAAACATTCCTGTAAAGAAGTCATCGCCAGCAATCGAGCGCTTGTTGGTGACAATGGTTGCACCGAGACCCAGGACAGCGGCTGGATAGTCCGCTGCTGGGTCATTATTGGCAATGGAACCTCCGATTGTACCACGATTGCGCACTGCTGGGTCGCCAATGCCGCTTGCTAGTTTTGCTAGCGCAGGAATAGCTGAGGCCACTTCCTTAGAATTGGCAACTGTGTCGTGAGTGGTCATCGCGCCAATAGAGACAACATTCCCCGCAACGGATATCCCAGATAGCCCAGCCTTGCTGAGATCAACGAGGTCGCTAGGCATGGCGAGCCGTTGCTTCATAGTTGGTAGCAGCGTCATGCCACCTGCAAGAAGTTTGCCCTCATCGGAGGCTGAGACCTTAGCTGCCGCATCATCCGCCGAGGAGGCAGTCTGATAATTGAAATTATACATCTTTTTTCCTCCTTGTGATCAGGCTCCGTTGAGCGCAGACCAAATTTTCGACGGTGTGGCTGGCATATCGATGGGTTTGGAAACACCGGCTGAACGCAGTGCATCTGTTACAGCATTCATAACAGCAGCAGGTGCAGCAATTGCTCCTGCCTCCCCGCAGCCCTTCACCCCAAGAGGATTGTGCGGGCAAGGGGTGACTTGCGTTTCCACTTTAAAATTCGGCAGATCATCAGCTCTCGGCATGCAGTAATCCATGTAGGATCCCGTCATAAGCTGACCATCGCCGTCATAGAGACAACCTTCCAGCAGTGCTTGTCCCACTCCCTGGGCAATGCCGCCGTGTACTTGTCCCTCAACGATCATTGGGTTGACGATGTTGCCAAAATCGTCGGCCGCAACAAAATTTACAATTTCTGTCCTGCCGGTGTCTGGATCTATTTCTACTTCACAAATGTGACATCCAGCTGGGAACGTGAAATTAGCGGGATCGTAGAACGCTTGCTCCTCAAGTCCTGGTTCCAACTCATCATGCGGGAAGTTATGGGGCACATAGGCGGTAAGCGCCACGTCACCAAATCCTACAGATTTATCTGTGCCTGCGACGGTAAATTGCCCGTCTTTAAATTCTACGTCATCCGCTGACGCTTCCATTAAATGAGCTGCAATTTTCTTCGCTTTGGCTTCAACCTTATCGAGTGCTTTTGCTAAAGCAGAACCGCCAACAGCAAGACTACGAGAGCCATAAGTGCCCATACCAAATTGGATCTTGTTGGTATCGCCGTGCACTACGTCTACATTATCAATAGGTACACCTAATCTTTCAGCAATCACTTGCGCAAAGGTGGTTTCATGACCTTGCCCATGGCTGTGTGTACCTGTGTAGAAGGTTACAGAGCCTGTCGGATGTACACGAACGGCGCCACTTTCATAAAGTCCAGCCCGGGCACCTAGCGAACCAACCACAGCGGATGGCGCTATACCGCAAGCCTCGATATATGCCGAAAAACCAATCCCGCGAAGTTTGCCCGCTGCCTTAGACGCTGCCTGCCTGGATTTAAAATTAGCGTAGTCCACCGCAGCCATCGCTTTATCGAGGGTTCCCGCATAATTCCCGCTGTCGTACTCCAGTGCTACTGGGGTTGGGTAAGGGAAAGCATCCGGCGCTATAAAATTCCGCTTTCTGAGTTCGGCGGGGTCAACGCCAATTTGACGAGCTGCCTCCTCAACGATGCGCTCGACCACGTAAGTTGCCTCCGGACGCCCTGCGCCACGATATGCGTCGACTGGAACAGTGTTAGTGAACCAGGCACGAACACCAGCATAGATTTTCGGCGTGGTGTACTGTCCTGCTAGGAGCGTTGCATATAGGTATGTTGGTACGCAGGGAGCGAAAGTGGAGAGGTAAGCCCCCATGTTCGCATCTGTAATCACTTTAAGAGCGTTGAATTTTCCATCTGCGTCTAAACCGAGCGTGACTGTTGTCTCATGGTCTCTGCCATGGGCATCAGTCATAAAGGCTTCAGAACGATCGCTTGTCCATTTTACGGGGCGTCTAAGCTTGGCAGCGGCCCAAGTTACCACTGCCTCTTCAGCATAATGGAAAATTTTCGAGCCAAATCCGCCGCCGACGTCCGGCGCTACCACCCGAAGCTTATGCTCAGGCAGTCCTAATACAAAAGCTCCCATTAATAGGCGTATTACGTGCGGATTCTGGCTTGTGGTGTAAAGAGTATGCTCGCCGGAGGCATGATCGAAATCTCCGATTGCTACCCTTGGTTCCATTGGGTTTGGAACTAATCGATTATTCACAAGGGATAGAGTTACTTGATGAGCTGAGGCTGCCAGCGCTGCGTCAATTTCAGCTTCATCGCCAAGCTCCCAATCATAACACTGGTTATTAGTGACATCGTCATGGACAGTTGCTACCGCACCCTTAGCTGATTTCATATTAGGGATTGCTGGTAATGGGGTGTAGGCAACCTCTAATGCTTCAGCACCGGCGCGAGCAGCGGTCCTGCTTTCAGCAATGACCACAGCGACAGCATCACCGACATGACGAACTTTTCCTTGAGCAAGGGCTGGGTGGGCAGGCTCTGCCATTGGTTCACCATTTTTAGAGTGGACCTGCCACCCGCATGGTAAGCCATTGACCCCTGCGTCAGCGAGGTCTTGACCGGTATAAACTGCGACAACACCTTCGACTGCCATTGCTGGACTTACGTTTATGCTGTCGACTCTAGCGTGGGCGTGAGGGCTTCTTAAAAAAGCTGCAAAAGCTTGCCCGGGTCTGTTGAGGTCGTCGGTGTAGGAGCCGCGCCCTGTGATGAACCGAAAGTCTTCTTTGCGCCTTACGGCGGCGCCTATGCCGTCATCTCTTGGCATTGTCTGATTTCCTCCCTTTGTGATCGCTCTTTTGGCTTTTCTTTTTTTTAGCCGCTTTAGGACATTGCCCGCGCGCCAGCGATCACTGATTTGACGATGTTATGATAGCCCGTGCAGCGGCAAAGGTTGCCCTCCAGGTAGTGGCGGACCTCCTTCTCCGAAGGGGC
>Ga0222714_10001662_pt1 | contig 24860 bp, 26 predicted proteins | sample C33_3DmetaG_FD_165048 | JGI IMG/M metagenome (GOLD analysis project Ga0222714, IMG submission 165048) | Estuarine water microbial communities from San Francisco Bay, California, United States - C33_3D | ecosystem: Environmental > Aquatic > Marine > Unclassified | place: USA: California...
CTCGGCCCGACACGATGGAGCGGAAATCGGTGCGAGTGGGTTTGGCGAAAGGATGCAGGAAGGCCGAGACCATGACAGGGACGGTAGTGGGACAGCTGAACGAGAGGTTGCCACAAAGAATGAGAACAATTATCATTAAATTCGTGGCACGTATCGGTCAGCTCGTCATGCCACTCGCCCTGTCGGCTCTCGTCGTCGGGTGTGCCTCGGTTGAGGACGCGGACCGAAGCGCATCGGAACCGCCCACGATCGTCGTCACACATTCGGTCCTCGGTTCGCTGGTGGCCGAAATCGTGGGCGCTCAGGCTGACGTCGACGTGTTCATCCCGAACGGTGTCGACCCTCACGAGTGGGAGCCGTCGGCCAAGGATGTGGAAGCGATGAACGGCGCTCTTCTCGTCGTGGCCAATGGTCTCGGGCTCGAAGAAGGTCTGGAGGGAGTTCTGTCGAGGGCGGAGTCACCGGTGTTCTTCGCTGGAGCTCACGTCGAGGTTCTCGAATCCGGGGACCAGCACGACACCGAACACCAACACGACGTCGATGACCCTCACTTCTGGACCGATCCGATCACGATGATCGATGTCGTAGAAGCGCTACGTGACGAACTGGCAGGCCTCGGAATCGACGTCGCTGCTTCGGCCGCGACCGTGATCGGTGATCTGGAAAGTCTCGATGCGGACGTGGCGTCGCTCCTGTCGGAGATACCCGACACCAAGCGTGTTCTGGTGACCGGCCACGTGTCGATGACCTACTTCGCGGCGCGGTACGGATTCGAAGCGTTGGGATCGATCGTGCCGAGTTTGTCGACGGCTGCTGAAGCCTCGGCGGCCAATCTCGCCGGACTGAAACGAGTCATCGCTGACGAAGAAGTATCGGTGATCTTCTCCGAAGTGGGTTCGCCTGACGACGTGGTCATGGCACTTGCCGCAGAAGCCGGAGTGCGTGTCGCGATCCTCGACACTCTCACTGTTCCGGGTGGGACGTACCGGTCGTACTTGTGGGCTCTGGCATCACAGGTACGTGACGCCCTGACTGCGTAGCGTGGGGCCAGTGGGCTTCGTCGACACGCTGTTCGATCCGTTCATCGACAACGCCTTCATGCAGAGGGCGTTGTTGGCTGGAATCCTCGTCGCTTTGATGTGTGCTGTTGTCGGTACGTACGTCGTGTTGAGGGGCATGGCGTTCATCGGCGATGCGTTGGCTCATGGTGTGCTACCTGGTGTGGCCGGAGCGGTGATCTTCGGCTTTTCGAGTCTTCTCGGAGCCGCCATCGGCGCCGGCGTCATGATCGGTGGGGTGAACTTGGTGACGAAGCGCTCGAAACTTTCGTCCGACACGGCGATCGGTCTTCTTTTCGTCGGATTGCTGGCCATCGGAGTCGTGATGGTGTCGAGCAGCGACCGGCTCACCGGTGACATCGACGCGATCTTGTTCGGCGAGTTCTTGGGAGTCGACTGGTGGGACATTCGAGTCCTCGGAGTGGCGGTCGTTCTCGTTGGAGCTGTCGTCATGTGGTCGTACCGACCCTTCGCCGTGCTGTGTTTCGACGTCGATCTGGCTCGAGCGATGGGCTACCGAGCCGACATCCATCACCGGACGATGCTCGTCATGGTGGCGGCGACGATCGTGGTGTCGTTCCAGTCGGTCGGCGCACTCCTCGTCTTCGGGATGCTCCTCGGTCCGGCCGGAGCAGGAGCACTGATCGCTCGCCGGATCGGCGTCATGATGGCCTGGGCGGCTGGTATCGGCGCATTGTCGGTGTATTTCGGATTGCTGGTGTCGTATCACTGGGACTGGGCGGCGGGAGCATCGGTGGTTGTGGTCGCCGTTGCGTTCTTCTTCGCCGTGCTCATCGTCGTCGAAATCAGACGAGCGCTGGCCGAACGACGGGAGCCGGCATGAAACCGGTCGTCGTTGCCCGTCGGTTGTCGGTCGGTTACGGATCGCGGGTCGTGTTGGAAGACGTCGATACCTACCTCGAACCCGGTGGTTCGGTGGCCCTTGTCGGATCGAACGGCTCGGGAAAGTCGACGTTGCTGAAAACCTTCGCCGGACTCCTTCCGGTACTCGACGGCGGGCTCGAAGTACTCGGTGCGCCTCCGGGAGCCGAAACGACAGGCGTCGCTTATCTGAGTCAGTACCACCGCGACGGACTGGCGCTTCCGATTCGAGCGATCGACGTCGTGCGCATGGCCCGTTTCGACCAACGTGGTCGGCTGGCCCGTCGTCGACGCGAGGACGACGAGGCAGTGGCCACGTCCATGACGAGGATGGGTATCGATCATCTGGCCGATCGAGCCATGAGAGATCTGTCGGGCGGGCAGCAACAGCGGGTGTACCTGGCCCAGGTGCTCGCTCGGCGCTCGAAGCTCCTGCTACTCGACGAACCGACCTCAGGTCTCGACGCGCCGGGTCGAGCCGCCTATCTGGAGGCGATGGCGGCCGAGCGCGAGCGCGGTGCCGTGATCGTGTCGGCCACGCACGACGTGGGGGAGGCATCCGAATGCGAGCGAGTCGTGCTCCTCGCCGGACGCGTGGTCGCCGATGGGCCGCCACGTGTCGTTCTCACACCCGAGAACTTGTTGGCCACGTTCGGCGTCGGTCTCACCCATGTGGACGGACGACTCGTCGTCACTGAACATCTCCACGGTCACGAACACGACCACTAGTTGGTGTTGTGGTGAGGACTCTTCACCGTATGGGTGAAGATCATTCACCAGATTTTCAGTTCAGTGCTCGTCCCAATGATCGTCGTGTCGGGCGTGCAAGTGCCCGTCGTGCAGATAGTCGACGTGATCACCATGTGGAACCGGGGTGTGGCCGCAATCGGGGCCGTGCTCGTGCTCGTGCTCAGCGTGTTCGACGCACAAATCGATCGTGCACTCGTCCCAGTGGTCGTCGTGCTGATGGTGGCGGTGACCATTGTGGACGTAGTCGATGTGGTCGTCGTGCTCGATGGCCACATGACCGCAGTCGGGCCCGTGGACGTGAGGGTGATCTTCGTGTCGGTGTGAGACGCTCACGAGCACAGTCTGGCATTCGCGGCGAAGTCGGTGTGGAATAGAGACGTGACTTCATTCGCTGATCGCCTGCTCGACGCCAGCATCATCGGCGGTTTCTCGCGTCTCGGATACGCGCTGAGGTCGCGTCAATCCTCCTGGGAATCGCTCCCGCAAGATGCACTCGCCGACCAACGGGTCGTCGTGACTGGTCCGACTTCGGGAATCGGACGAGCGGCTGCCGAACGTGCCGCAGCACTTGGCGCCACGGTCGTGCTCGTAGGTCGTGACACCGAGCGAACTGGTCGCGTCGCCGACGAACTCGGCGGCGAGCACGAAGTGGTCGTGTGCGACGTGTCCGATCTCGAATCCGTAGCGGCGGCTTGCGCCGAGATCACGAGCAGCGGCATCCCTGACGTCGTCGTGCACAACGCCGGTGCTCTCCTTCATGATGCGGTGCGAACGAGCCAGGGTTTCGAGACGACAATGGCCGTTCACGTCTTGGCTCCTCACCTCATGACGCGCCTGGTCTCGGCCCGAAGATCGATTTGGGTCGCGTCCGGCGGCATGTACGGCGCGTCGTTGGTCGATCCGCGTCGTCGTGATCCGATGGCGCCCTCGAAATACGACGGCACCCGTCAGTACGCCGCGGCCAAGAGAATTCAGGTCGCACTCGTTCAAGAGTGGGCGAAACACGAGCCTGATCGTTTCGTGGCCGTGATGCATCCGGGCTGGGCCGACACGCCCGGCGTGCGGTCGTCACTGCCCGGATTCGCCAAGGTGACCGCCCCGATTCTTCGCTCGGCCGACGAAGGGGCCGACACCATCGCCTGGTTGAGCGCCACCGAGCGAGATCTTCCGTCGGGCGAATTCTGGTGCGATCGAGAGGTTCGCCCTCGACATCGATTGCCATCGACCAAAAAGAGTGACACCGAAGATCGACGAGCCGCGGTTTTCGGCTGGGCCGACGAGCTCACCGACCCGTGGACATGATCTCGTCGGCATAACGACCCGACGACACCAACTCGGCCATCGTCTGCATCGCCGAGCGACTGTGCCGAAAGAAAGCCAGGTACCCGTCGCAGAGATGGTTGAGGCCCGGTTCGCCGTCGGGCGTGGTGGCGAAGCGGTCCTTCGGGCAGCCACCGTGGCAGGCGAACAGCACGTCGCAGTTGCGGCACATCGTGGGGAGTGACGTCTGCTTGTGTCGTCCGAACGCGATCTGCCGAGGGTCGTCGACCAGTGCACGTAGTGGAGTCTCGTGAATGTTGCCGAGAAGGTGATCGGGTTCGACGAAGTGGTCGCACGAATAGACGTCACCGTTGTGCTCGAGGGCGAGTGCGTCGCCGCAGGTGGGCGAATGAACGCACAACGTGTGAAGTCCGAGGTGCGATCCGAGAGTCACGTCGAAGAGTTGCACGAAGACGCGCCCGACGTCGTGTGCCACCCATTCGTCGAACACGGCGGCGAGGAATTCGCCGTACTGTCGGCCGGTGATCGAGCGACTCGTGACCAGGTCTCCACTTTGGCGGTACAGGATCCGACGTCGACCGGGTTGGTCGCTCCAACCTTTCTCGGCGATCTCGAGTGTCAGCGCATCGGCCCGTTCGACGATCGGGATGAACTGGAGATGCTCGGCGCCGAGATGATCGCGGAAATATCGGTACACATCGAGTGGCTGTTCGACGTTGACATTCGACAGGCAACACAGGACGTTGACGTCGATGTCGGCAGCGCGCAGAGCGAACCAAGTACGTTCCACATCGGCGTGGGTCGGGGATCCATTCTTGGTGCGTCGGTACGCGTCGTGGAATTCGGCGGGGCCGTCAATGCTGAGCCCGACGAGCACTCGATGCCGTCGGAAGAGTTCGAACCAACGGTCGTCGAGGAGCACACCGTTCGTCTGGATGGTGTGGACCAGGTTCTGGGTCGGTCGTCGGACGCTTTCGGCGAGGTCCAAGGCGCGCTCGAAGAAGTCGAGGCCCATGAGAGTGGGTTCACCACCTTGCCAGGCGACGTTCACCTCGCCGTCGGGTTGGGCATCGATCAACTGCGACACGTATGCCTCGAGCGTGGCCGAGGACATGCGACTCGACTCCCCGGGATACAGGGCGTCTTTCGACAAGAAGAAGCAGTACGTGCAGTCGAGATTGCACGTGGCACCTGAGGGCTTCGCCAAGAGGTGGAAGGACCGACGGGGTGCCATGCGTCCATTGTGGCCGATGTCGTGGGTCGTTCCGGTCGGCGGATCGGACGAGCCGGGGCCGTCCAGGCCACAATGGAGGCAGGAGACGCCGATGGACTTCACCTGGACACCCGAACAAGAAGCTCTTCGAGCCGAGGCACGAGAAGTCGCGTCCGATGCCGTACGTCGTCACGGTCGCGCCAATGACTCATGGATCAACGGCTGGTCGCGCGAGTTCGCCCAAGAACTCGGCGAGAGGGGCTGGATAGGTCTCACGTGGCCGCGAGACTTCGGCGGTCAAGCCCGTCCAGCAATCGACCGACTCATCATCGGCGAAGAACTGATCAAGGCTGGGGCGCCGATCGGCGCGATGTGGTTCGCCGATCGTCAGATGGGGCCCACTCTCATGACGTATGGTCGACCCGACCAGCAGGCCGAATTTCTTCCCGACATCCTCGCCGGCCGTTCGGTGTGGTGCATCGGCATGTCCGAACCCAATGCCGGGTCCGATCTGGCGTCGTTGAAGACCATGGCGGTACGCGATGGCGACGACTGGGTGATCAATGGCCAGAAGATCTGGACCAGTTTCGGCGAAGTGGCCGACTATTGCTATCTCATCTGCCGAACGAGTACCGAGGGTCCTCCGCACGCGGGAATCTCCGAGATCATCGTCCCGATGGACACTCCGGGGATCGAGGTTCGGCCGATCAAGGACATGACGACGAACCGTCACTTCTGCGAGGTGTTCTACACGGACGTGCGGGTGCCGGTCGCCAACCTGGTCGGAACCGAAGGAGGAGCGTTCAAGCAGACCATGCGCCAGCTCGAACACGAGCGCGGTGGTATCGACAGACTCGTGTCCAATTACGCGCTCTACTGCATTGCCCGCGATCGAGCCGACACGTCCGACCCGCGGGTGCGGGCCGAGATCGCCCGCCTCGAGACGAAGTACCGCATCGGCCGCATCCTGGTGATCCGTGAGGTGTTGCGGCAGGCGCCATCGGGGTTCTCGGCGGCCACCAAGTGTTTCTGCACCGAACACGAATGGGACGTAGCTCAGTTCGTGGCCCGCACTCTTGGCGCCGAAGCGACCATCTGGAACGACGTGACACAGGGCCTCGCCTACGCCCCGGGATACACGATCATGGGCGGGACGTCGAACGTGATGCGCAACATCCTCGGTGAGCGGGTGCTCGGACTGCCTCGCTGACCGGGGTCACGTCGTGTCTCTGGTCTGAATTACGGTACGTCGCCGAAGGGGGAGTCATGTCCACGTGGAATTTCGCCGACGCCTACGAGGCGATCGCGGCCAAGGTGCCGAACAGCCCATGCCAGATCCAAGGGGATCGGATTTTCACCTGGGCCGATTTCGATCGGCGCACCAACCGGCTGGCCGCCGACATGATCGATGCCGGCCTCACCAAGCAATCGAAGGTTGCTGCCTACTTGTACAACTGCCCGGAATATCTCGAAACGTACGTCGGTGCGTTCAAAGGCGGATTCGCGCCGGCCAACACGAATTATCGATACGGGCCTGACGAGGTCTGGTATCTGTTCGACAATGCCGATGCCGAAGCCGTCGTCTTTCACGCAACATTCGGGCAACTCCTCGACGGGATCCGAGATCGCCTTCCACAGGTGAAGCGTTGGTACTGCGTTGCTGACGGTACGGCCTCCACGCCGTCGTGGGCAGTCGACTACGACCTGGTGGTGGACGGCGAGAATCCCGGACCGATCCGCCCGCAATGGGGCCGCACCCCCGATGATCTTTTGTTGCTGTACACCGGTGGAACGACGGGAATGCCCAAAGGTGTCATGTGGCGTCAGGACGACCTTTTCAACGTCGTCGGCGCCGGCGGCAATGCGGTCATCGGCATACCACCTTCGACTTCGATCGAGGAACTGGCGAGTCGGCCCGATCCGAACACGCCCGGCCTCGTCGTGTTACCCGCCTGTCCGCTCATGCACGGCACCGGACAGTTCACGAGCCTGATCGCGTTGAACGCGGGTGGATCGGTGGTGACGTTGTCATCGCGTCAGTTCGACGTTCACGAGTTGCTCGGTGCGGTCGAGAAGCACCGCGTGCAGATCCTCGTGATCGTCGGACAAGCCTTTGCCGGCCCGATCCTCGACGCGCTCGAAGCCGATCCGAATCGCTACGACCTGTCGAGTCTCATCATGATCACGTCATCGGGAGTGATGTGGAGCCAAGAGAACAAAGCTGGACTCTTGACGCACATTCCGCACGTGATCCTGTTCGATTCGTTCGGATCGTCGGAGGCGGTCGGCATGGGCGGGTCCGTGAGCACTGCCGGTGTGGCCAGCGAGACGGCCAAGTTCACCCTTGGACCCACGTGTGCGGTCTTCACCGAAGACGGGCGACGCGTCGAGCCTGGTTCGGGTGAGCGAGGGCTGGTCGCCGTAGGCGGCTTCATCCCACTCGGTTATTACCGCGACGAAGCGAAGTCGGCCCAGACGTTCCGCGTCTTCGAGGGGCAACGGTGGAGCGTTCCTGGTGACTGGGCCGAAATTCTGGCCGACGGAACGCTGGTCCTTCTCGGACGAGGGTCGGTGTGCATCAACACTGGCGGTGAAAAGGTGTTTCCCGAAGAAGTCGAGGAGGAACTGAAGCGCCATCCTTCGGTCCGAGACGCCGTGGCGGTGGGAATCCCCGACAGTCGCTTCGGCGAGACGATCTGCGCCGTCGTTGAGGCCGAGCCCGGTCAGGAACCGACCCTCGAGGTCCTCTCGGCGCATGTGAAATCGCGACTGGCCGCCTACAAGGCCCCGCGACATCTCGTGACCATCGATTCGATCGGCCGGGCTCCGAACGGCAAGGTCGATTACAAGCGGTTGAAGGCGATGGCACTCGATCACCTTGGTCTGTCGTCATGACGCGAATCGACGGTCGATCTCGGAGCGACGATCTGCGACGCCGACTGGCGGCGGAGGAGTCGGTTGTCATGCCTGGTGTCTGGGACGCCCTGTCGGCTCGAGCGGTGAACGAAGCCGGCTTCTCGACCGCCTTCGTCTCCGGGTTCGCCGTCTCGGGAACGTTGCTCGGTCGCCCTGACGTCGGTCATCTCACCCAAACCGAGATGGCCGACGTGGCGCGGCGCGTATGTTCGGCCGTCCCGTCGTTGAATCTGATCGTCGATGCCGACACTGGGTACGGCAACGCCATGAACACGATCCGCACCGTCGAGCTCTGGGAAGCGGCCGGTGCGGCGGGGATGTTCGTCGAAGATCAGGTGTGGCCGAAGAAGTGCGGACACATGGACGACAAAACAGTGGTGCCTCGTGACGAGTGGTTGAGCAAGCTGCGGGCCGCCTGCGAGCGCCGAGAACACTTGGTCGTCACGGCCCGCACCGACGCCCGTGCCGCCGTGTCGCTCGACGAAGCCATCGAACGAGGTCGAATGGCGCGCGATCTCGGAGTCGACGCCGTCTTCGTGGAAGCTCCGCAGTCGGTTTCCGAACTGGAGGCCATTGCATCGGCTCTGGACGATTGCGTTCTCGTCGCCAACATGGTCGAGAAGGGGAAGACCCCGCTGCTCACTCCGGCCGAGCTCGCCGAGATGGGATTCCGACTGATCGTGTCACCGCTGTCGCTGCTCCTGTCGGCGAGCCGGTCCCTACGCGACGCCGCCCGGTACCTCGCCGAGCAGGGCACCATGCGGGGTCGCTTGGCAGAACTGGACTCCTTCGATTCCTTCACGGATCTGATGGGGCTGTCCGACCATCTTCGAGACGAGCAACATTTCTCGTGAGTCGGTAGAGTCCCATTCACTCATCCAGAGCGGTTCGAGAGATCGGACCCGGCAACCTGGGCGGAAGCCCCAAGGTGCCTCCCAAGGGCTTCGGCCCACGGGGATGTGGTCGGCACAGCCGGCAACGAAGCTTCCCTGGATGGGCGACCCGGCATTTCGAGTCCAGAGAGGAGCCCCATGTCCAGCGAACTGCATCCGGTCACTGGCGCGTGGTGTCCCGGCGATCCGGCCGGAAATCGGCAGTTCCTCGCGCTCGATCGCAAGCTTGCGCTGGACGGCGGAGGGGTTCTCGATGCCGTCGAGATCGCTTACGAGACGTGGGGCACTTTGAACGATGACGCGTCCAACGCCGTGCTCTTGTGTCATGCCTGGACGGGAGACAGTCACGCGGCCGGACGAGCCGGTCCGGGTCATCCGACGCCTGGTTGGTGGGAATCGATCGTCGGACCGCGAGCGGCCATCGACACTGACCGGTGGTTCGTGGTGTGCAGCAACGTCCTCGGCGGATGTCAGGGAACGACCGGCCCGTCGTCACTCGACCCGCAGACCGGTGTTGCGTACGGATCGAAGTTTCCGGTCGTCACGATCCGCGACATGGTGCGAGCCCAGGCGCGCCTCGCCGACCATCTCGGGATACGTCGGTGGCATTCGGTCATCGGCGGTTCGATGGGCGGCATGCAAGTACTCGAATGGGCAGTGACGTATCCCGATCGCGTGCGGTCGATCGTCCCGATCGCGTCCTGTTTGCAGGCATCGGCTCAGCAGATCGCCTGGGAGTCGATCGGACGTCGAGCGATCCTGCACGATCCGAACTTTCGAGGAGGCGACTATTACGACGCTCCCGCTGGGCAAGGTCCGCACCGTGGTCTGTCGACGGCGCGCATGGTGGCTCAAGTGACGTTCCGGAGCGACAACGTCTTCAACCAAAAATTCGGACGGGACGTCGTGGGCAGCGACCAGCATTCCAACGCTCCGGCCGAGCAGCAGTTCGAGGTCGAGCGTTACCTCGAATATCACGGCGACAAGCTCACCAGACGCTTCGATGCCAACAGTTACTTGTTGATCGGTCGGGCGATGGACCTCCACGACATCGCCCGTGGACGTGGAGGACTCGACTCGGCGATCAAGCGGATCACCGCGCCCACACTCTCGATCGGAATCGCGAGCGACATGCTGTACCCGTCGTATCAGCAGATACAGATTCGAGACGCGCTGGTCGCTCACGGGGTCAGGGCCGACTACGTCGAGATCGACTCACCACACGGACACGACTCGTTCCTGATCGATCTCGATCAGGTGGCGCCGCCCATCACTCGGTTCCTGGAATCGGTCGGTTGATCCGTTGCGCCAGTAAGTCGTCGAGATGGGGAACGGCCCGACTGGTGTCGGGAAGGCGAAGTAACGCCTTGTGGGGCCCGGCGATCACGTACACGGCTCGTTTGCGCGGCGGTTCGGGGCTCTTGGCGACCACGTTGTAGTGGCCCCGTAGGCGGGCGCCTCGGAACCCTCGGGCTCCGACGATGAGTGACGTGCCGTCGACCAGGATCCGCATTTCGCGCCAAGGGCCCTCAGGAGTGTCGTGCAGGCCAAGTGACTGCATTCGGGCGATGAACCGCTGTCCGTCTTTGCTCACCCAGTGCGGCTCCATCCGGCTGGCGGCCACGAGCATGGCGACACAGGCGGCCACGATCACGACGGCGAGAGCGATGTCGAGCACGATCGAAGTTTCTCACGTCGCCGACGAGAGAATGGAACGGTGCCCGAGGTCCTCGAAGTCGAATCGTTCCGACGGGCGGCCGAGGCGGTGGTCGGTCGACGAGTGAAGGCGGTGACTCACGCCGATCCGCTGGTGGTGGACGCTTCGGTTGCCGATTTGGTCGTCGATCGACGGATTCTGGCGGCTCGGCGGCACGGCAAGGTGCTCACACTCGACCTCGGAGCGAACAGGCGCGTGGAGGCGGCGATCGATCTGCACTTCGGTATGGCTGGACGCATCGTGGTCGACGGTCGATCGCCGATCGACGAATTGGTGTATGCCGCGTCCGACGACGACCGATGGCTGCGATTCGGTCTGCTGTTCGGTCGTGGTCGGCTGGTGATCTCCGATCCGCGTCGATTCGCTCGCGTGACCCCGAGTCGCGACGGTGCTGGCCTTGGTCCCGACGTCTGGTCGGTGGATCGACGGACCTTTCGCGCTCGTCTGAACGGACGGCGGGGGCCGGTGAAGGCGACACTTCTCGATCAATCGGTGGTCGCCGGACTCGGCAACATGCTCGTCGACGAGATCTTGTGGCGAGTCGGTGTCGATCCCCGTCGATCCGTATCGACATTGACTCCCGAGGAGGTGGCCGAAATACATGCCACCACCAAACGGGTGCTCGAACAGCTCGATCGACGTGGTGGAAGCCACGCGGGAGACCTGTCCGTGGAACATCGCCGGCGAGGCGAGTTCTGCCCTCGGGATGGTGCCGAGTTGTCACGCGGGACTGTCGGAGGGCGCACCACCTTCTGGTGTCCGCGTCACCAGGGCTGAGTCGTCGATGCGCGAGACTGCGTTCGTGAGCTGGTTGGCGTCGATCGATACTGAATCGGTGTCGGACGCGGGGAGTTCGAACACGGTCTTGGCCGTCACCATTGCTCTACTCGTGCTCGGTGTCGGCCTTCTCGCGGTCACCGTGTGGTTCTGGAGGGTCACTCGGCCGGACCCTGACGCGCTCGGGCCATTGATCGCGATGAGTGATCGACGTTTTGCGGCCCTGGGTCCGATCGAAAAGAGGCGGGTCCTCGACGGGGCTCGACCCAAAGACCCGCCTGGTGAGGTGGCCCCGGTGGTGGCCGACGCCGAGCCGGTGCCTGACGACGCACACCACGAATCACTCGACGACGATGACAACGATCCGGTGGTGGATGACGAGCCGGAAAATGTGGACGAGTGGGACATCGACGAGTCGGCCGATGGCCTCCCCGAACTCGACGACGTCGACACCACGTCCCGCCCGATCGATCCGCTCCTCTGAAACGTCACGTTCTAGGCTGAGGTCATGGCCGAACTCGATCTCGATGCGATGCTGCAGCGGTTCCGTGAGCGTGCTGCTGCGGTGAAGAAGCGTCCGCTTCCGCCCGTGGCCGGAGACGAGCGCAAGCACTTCATCGAACAGGCGCAAACCGATTTCCAAGACTTCGCCATCATCGGCGATGCCACCGCTTCCATCGAGGACGGCGTCCTCGTTCTTCGGGTCGATTTGCGCCCGGAATCGAACAGGTCGTGAACACTCGACCTCGCGATGTTCGTGAGGTCGCCGTCGGAAGCGTTCTCATCGGTGTGGTGGGATGGGGGATCGGCCCACTTCTCGTTCGTGGGATGAACGTGTCGGGTGTTTCGGTCAGCTTCTATCGCATGTGGCTCGCCGTGCCCGTCATGGTTCTTCTGGCCCGGCTGTTCGGCGAACCACTCGATCGACGAGTCCTGCGAATCTGCGCGTTGCCAGGAGTTCTGTTCGCCTTCTCGATGATGTTCGGTTTCCAGGCCATGCGCACAACGTCCATCGCCAATGCAACTCTCATCGGGCAGTTGTGTCCGGCCTTCATGGTGCTCGGTGCTGGTCGGCTCGTGGGCGAGCGATCGACGCCCAAAGCGGCGGTAGCAGCCTTCGTGTCGTTCGTGGGTTTGGCGGTCATGATCAGCCGTGGAGCCGATACGAGCAACTCGGCGTTCAGCGGAGATCTGCTTGCGTTCTGCAACGTGCTGTGCTTCACCAGCTACTTCCTTCTCATGAAGCGAACCCGCAACGCCGGAGTGGGCAGTTGGGCATTCCTGGCTGGAGTGTTCGTGGTCGGGGCCGTCGCCCTCACGCCCTACTGTCTCGTTGCCGCCGACGATCTCTGGCAGATGGAACGTCTGGACTACGTCCGTGTCGTCGCCATGATCTTCGGTCCGGGAGTTCTCGGACACGGGCTCATCGTGTGGGCCACCAAGCATCTCGAGGTCACGACGACCTCGTTGCTCACGCTCTTGAGTCCACCGATCTCGATGATCGGCGCCTGGATCGTCTACGACCAGAGTTTGGTGCCCGGTCAACTCGTCGGGGCTGCAATCGTTCTGGCCGGTCTGGCGGGAACGGTGGTGGTGGCCCGAACCCCGAAGGTCCCTGAGCCCGTGTAGGCGTGTTGTCCGGGTGCTGACCCCCCGGTAGATTTCCAGATGCTGCGGACGTGGCTCAGCTGGTAGAGCATCACCTTGCCAAGGTGAGGGTCGCGAGTTCGAATCTCGTCGTCCGCTCCAACGTGAGAAATCCCCGGTCTGTGGACCGGGGATTTCTGCTTGTGCCGGTTGTGTGATGTGGGATGAGGCTCGTCCTCGACCGGTGCCTACCCTTCAGGCAATGCGACGAGCCACCTCAGTGACACTGTGCGTTCTCGGGCTGTTGGCGGCTTGTGCCTCCGAGGAGCCCGACAACAACCCGGCCGGAACGGCGATCTCCAGCGAGCTGCTGGCCGATGCGGCCCGACGAACGGTTCTGGATCAGGCCATCACCTACCCCGACTCCGGTTCGGCCGAGATCACCACCGCCATCATCGAGATTCCTCCGGGTGCTGAGACTGGTTGGCATCTTCACGAAGTCCCCTTGGTCGCCTACATCGTCAGCGGGGAATTGACGGTCACGTACGACACGGACTCTGGAAATGTCACCAAGTCGTACCAGGCCGGAGAGTCCGTGCTCGAAGCGATCGGTACCCGCCACAACGGACGAAACGATGGCGACGAGCCGGTCCGGCTGTTCGCCGTGTACCTCGGTGCCGAGGGAAGCGAGAACACGATCCGGTTCTGATGTGCCTTCCCCCGGTCGCTCTGTGTTGGGCGAGAGGGTGGTGACGATGTTTCGTTGACGCATCACCACCACCCTCGAGCTTCATTCGCCGTTCTTGTGTCGGCGGCGCCACAACATTGCGAGAGGTGCGAAGACGGCAAGTCCCACTCCGAGTGGCACGAGCAGACGCTTCCACCAACTCTGATCGATCGAGTTCGAGAACGTCGATGGCGTGTAGGTCGACGTACTCATGATCGTGTCTCGATCGCGATGCGCTTCTCATGAGCGTGGTGGCCATTCATGGGGACGTGAACCTCCAAGATTCCGTTTTGGTAGGTGGCCTTCACGTCGGAATCGGATGCCCCGGCCGGAAGGGCGATCAGTCGGGTGAACGACCCGTAGTGAAACTCACTCCGATAGTGGCGAGCATCGGCCGTTGTCTTCTCCTTCTGGCGGTGAACCATGAGGCGCAGAACTCCTTCCGATAGCGCGAGCTCGACGTCTTTGTCGGGGTCGATGCCGGGAACTTCGGCCCGAATGACGAATTGGTCGTTCTTTTCGAATTCTTCGACACGAATTCCGACTTCGCTAGCGACGTCCGTCCACCCGTCGAAGCGATCGAGCGGGAGACGACTCGACATCCAGGCGGGCCAATCGAGGTCGATGTACGACTTTCTCAGTACTGACATTGCAACTTCCTTTCTGTTGGGGCTTGATAGTTGCGGCAGAAATCGCGAAACGTCACGGGCCGAGCAGAACTCTGACGCTGTTGAACGTGTTGGTAAAGACTGATGTCGTGAGGGTCGTCGTCGTTCCGACGACGGCACCGCTGTAGGAGGCAGTGGGCGTCTCGCCATCCATGAAGTCGACTGTGAGGTCGGTGCAATTGGCGGCAATGCCGTCCACGGTGACCGACGTGACTCTGATGCCGTTCGACGACGTGTTGCCGTACGCGAAGGATGTCGCGACTCCGTCGGAATCGCAGGCTTCAGCGGCTGACTCGCCGACCGCGGGCAGGAATGGCAGATCGACGTTCAGGCTGTCGAATGCCAATGCAGTCACGGGTAGGGCGATGCCGATGAGTGCAGCAATTCCGAGTCCTCGGATCAGGCCTCGGCGCCGGGGTGCCGAGACAACCTCTGGTGATCGTTCGATCGTTTTCATATCTCCTCGTTTCTTGTTGGGAGTCGGCAACATAGGGCGGGCCGGACGACAAGGGACCGCGAGAACGAGCATCGTGACAGAGGTGGTTGCGGCGAGGGCTAGCGTTCTCTCATGAGGCAGTTGTCGGGGCTCGACGCAACTTTTCTCCACATGGAATCGTCGACGACTTTTGGCCATGTGTCGGGCCTGGCTTTGTACAGTCGCCCGTCGGCGGACTTCGACCCGTATGAAGTCGTGTATCGGCGATTCGAGGCACTGGCCGGACGAGCCGAGCCGCTGCACCATCGGTTAGTGGAGGTGCCCTTTGGACTCGATCATCCCTATTGGGTGGTCGACGACGATTTCGATCTCGATTTTCATGTGCGGCACCTAGGTCTTGCACCACCGGGAAGCGATCGCCAATTGGCCGATCAGGTCGCCCGTATTTTTGGTCGTGCTCTCGATCGCACTCGTCCGTTGTGGGAGGTCTACGTGATCGAGGGTTTGTCCGACGGACGTTGGGCCCTCATGACCAAGTTTCACCATTCGGCGATCGACGGTGGAGCCGGAGTCGTTCTGCTGAACATGCTCACCGACACCGAAGCCGATTCCGAACCTGATTTGGAACCAGTCGAGATCGTCCCCGAACCGATGCCCACGCCGAACGAACTCGTACGACGCGCCGTGTCGAAAATCGTTTCCGATCCTGTGCGTGCCGTGAGATTGCAGTTACGACTTACCCAGGGTCTCGTCGACGCTGCCGGGTCACCGATCGGGAGCCGGATCACGCGCCAGGTGCGGCGCACCCTTCGAACAGTCACCCGACGTCCCGACTCGGACAACCCGACTCCGGTGGAGCGCGTGAAGCTTCCCCTCACGCCAGCTCCACCGACACCGTGGAACAGAACGATCACCTCCCATCGCAGGTTCGCCATGAGGTCGGCCTCCCTCGACACGTTGAAAGATCTGAAGACGGCTTCAGGTGGCACGGTGAACGACGTGGTCATGGCCATCTGCACGGGTGCCCTTCGTCGCTATTTGATTCATCACGAGGCATTGCCCGATCGTCCACTTCGAGCGCTCGTCCCAGTGTCCTTCCGAACCGGCGAGGAAGACGTGCCGTGGACGAACATGGTGTCAGGTGTCGTGGCGGAGTTGCCGACCATGACTGACGATCCGGTGCAGCGGGTCGCGCTGTGCCACCGAGCAATGGAAGAAGCGAAACGCCAGTTCGATCTCATTCCGGCCGACACCATCGCCGAGGGGGCGCAAGCCACGTCACCGTTGTTGGCGACGGCAGCGACTCGACTCGCCTCGCGTCTTCGATGGGCCGATCGCGCCAACCTCCTGCCCAACAACGTAGTGATCTCCAACGTTCCCGGGCCGCGGTCGCCCATGTGGTTGAGCGGTGCTCGCATGGAGAACTACATCCCCATTTCGATCGTGACCGACGGGATGGGGCTCAACATCACGGTCCACAGCTACCTCGATCGACTGGATTTCGGACTCATCGCCTGCCGAGAACTCGTCCCGGATCTTTGGGATCTTCTCGACATGCACTTCCAGGAGATCGACGAGCTCTGTCGGGTGTTCGGGGTCGAGAACCGGAATTGAGCCTTCTCAGTCGCGAACGTGGAAGACGCGATTCCAGTCGCGGTTGTTGCGTCCGTCGACCGAGACCCGCCACTCGTAGGTGCGACCCGGTTCGAGATTGATGGGTGGGATCTGGACGGCGACGTTCTGGTCGATGTCGGAACCGGGTTTCACGCCATCGGGGCGTCGGACTTCGAAGGCGATCTCGAGGGCCAGCGGTGATCCGTTGATCAGGACGGCGCGGCCATCTTCGTCGACGAGTTCGGCTGTGATGACGATTCGCCGATCAGCCATGTCCCATGGGACTTTGGCCATGAAGGCAAGCGAACTGGCAAACGGTCCGGGACCGACCTGTGTCCAGCCGGCTCCAGCCATCATCACCTTTCCGTCGTGGGTCACGGCGTAGTCGGCCAGAACCACTTGCAGTTGAATCGACACGACGGCTCCCTTCGGCCTCGCCGGTACCGTAACAGTGTGGATCGCGAGGTGGATACGTCCCGCATGTCTCGCACGTTCAAGCCCCGTCGTCGGCGCCTCGGAAGTCGTCGAGCATCGTTGCACGCCGAACTCCTTCCGCGTTTCGGGCTGGACGAGTCGGGTCCGTCGATCGATCTCCGTGCCTTGTTCGAGCCGGGGTCGACTGTTTGCCTGGAAATCGGATCCGGGAACGGTGATCTGGCGTCGTACATGACCCGAAACTTCCCCCAATATTCTGTGGTCGCGGTCGACGTACATCGTCCGGGAATCGCTCGATTGCTCGACGACATCGATTCCTACTCGCTCGTCAACGCTCGAGTCGTGGAGGGAGACGCCCTGATATTCGTCGAACGATTGATGACGTCATCGCTCGACGAGGTCTGGACCTTCTTTCCTGATCCGTGGCCGAAGAACGCTCAGGCCCATCGGCGGTTGTTCACCACCGAGCGCATCGTGCGGTTGGCTCGCGTTCTTCGCGAAGGAGGAGTTCTCCGAGTGGCGACCGATGTCGACTCGTATGCGATGTCGATCGACAGAAAACTTCGTGAGTCCGGGTTGTTCGAAGGGCTTTGCGCCGACCGTCCCGAATGGCGGATCGAAACGGCCTTCGAACGTGCCGGCCGTGAGGCTGGTCGCTCATCCACCGATCTGACGTTCGTGCGTAACGGAGTGGCCGTAAAAGGTTAGATCCCGAGTCGTGTGCCGGCGTCGAGATCGTCGGCCGCCGAGAATGCTCGCCGGACCAAAGCATCCATGAGAGCGGCCCCGCGTTCGTTGGCCGGATCGAGGGTCAGGATGCTGGCGGCGAACGAGGTGCAGTAAAAGAGACAGCCCTCCGCGTATCCCTGGGTGATCCGTTCCGGATCGGCCCATTCGTCGGGGACACCGCCCGCTCGCATGGCCGACGAATAGCGGTCGATGAGGTCGGTCTGATGGGCGCGTCGCATCTCGGTCGGAAGATTGGTGCCGAGGAAGTACACGAGATCGGTGGTGCTCGGAGCTCGCATGGAGAGTTGCCAGTCGACGAGCGTCATCGAACCGTCAGGGGCGAAGAACATGTTGTCGAGTCGAAAGTCGCCGTGAGACAGGGTGAGTGGCCAGTCGATGTAGTTGCGAATCCAGGACTCCACCATGGGGGCGAACGTCTCGCACCATCGGAGCACTCGTTCGGGAAGGGTCTCGCCATAACGCGCGAGAAACGTGGGCCAACCCATGTCGAACATCGACCCGACCGATGCGCTCATGGGGTCGGTTATGTCGGGCATCCAGGTGAGATCGGCCAAGTCGGGATGTTCGAACCACGAACTGTGTAGTGCAGCTGCGGTATCGATCACCGTATGCGCCTGCTGCAACGTCGGTCCCACGACCTGATCTCCAGGCACCAGGGGATGCAGATCTTCCAGGATTAGAACGTATGGATCGTCGGAGGAATGAAGACAGCGGGCCAGTCGGACTCCGTGCATCGACGGAGCGACCTCGGTGTAGAAGCGATGCTCGCGTTCCCAGACTCGCATCATCTCGCCGATCATTCGCCCACCGGGATCGATGGTGGGCATCTTCACGATCACGCGTTCGGGAATGCCGGAGGCGAGGCGGTTGCCGGTGAGCGACACGCGGGCGAGCTGGCCCATGAACCCTTCGCCGGCCCCGATGGTCTCGATGTCGAACGTTGTGATCGAACTGTCGAGGACGGTCGACAGCCATTCGGCGGTGATCTCGGACGTGGTTGTCGGTGCCTGCATCATGCGCCCCCTCTGCGACGTGTGCGGCTGAACGACGACACCCTAGATCACCGATGGCTACCCTTTCGGCGTGTTCGATTCCGCTGATTTGCGTCGGTCGCTCGAGAAAGTGGTGGGATCCGACAACGTGATGGACACCGAGTCGTCCGATGATGCCGACTGGACGGGGCGGTTCGTGGGTGAGCCGACCTTGCTCGTTCGCCCCGGCTCGACGGTGGAGGTGGCCGAGGTAGTGGCGGTGGCTCGCCGAAGCCGTGTGTCGCTCGTGCCGCGCGGCGGCAACACCGGTCTTGTGGGAGGGTCGATCTCGCGAGGTCGATCGATCCTCGTGTCGACGAGCCGCCTTCGGAACACAGGCACTATCGATCCACTGACGCGACAGGTCACCGTCGGCGCCGGTGTCACTCTGCACGACATCCAAGAGCAAGCGTTGTCGTTCGGTTTGCGGTATCCAGTGGACTTCGGTGCTCGCGGGACAGCGACCATAGGTGGAACCGTGGCGACCAACGCTGGCGGCGTGAACGTCGTGCGCTACGGGATGACTCGTCGCCAGATCGTGGGAATCGAGGCGGTTCTCGGTTCAGGGGAGACGGTGTCGCATCTTGGCGGTCTCGTCAAGGACAACACGGGATACGACCTGGCCGGTCTCCTGTGCGGCAGTGAAGGGACCCTCGGCATCGTCACGGCGGTTCGCGTGCAGTTGGTCCCCCTCATGCCCCATGTGGTCACGGCGCTGGTCTCCTGTGACGACGTCGCAACGGCAGTGGATGTGGTGGCATCGGTGTGCTCGCGACTCGACACCGTCGATGCTGCCGAGCTCGTGACCGCCGATGGGCTCGCCTTGGTGCGCGAGCAGATCGGGCTCGAGACCGCGATTCCGAATCGTCGTATCCACCTTCTCATCGAGTGTTCGAGTACCTCAGAGCAGGTCGATGTGCTGTCCGCCATCCTCGACGAGCACCAGGGAATCGATGTAGCGGTCGCCGTGACCCCCTCACAACGTGAGCGTCTGTGGAGAATTCGAGAGGAACAGACGCCTTCCATCAATCGAATCGGAGTCCCGTTCAAGTTCGACGTGACGGTTCCACTTCCGAGCCTGGCCGCGTTCGTCGAGAGAATTCCGTTAGCGGTCGAGAAGGTCCGGCCGGGAGCCCGAACCTTCGTGTTCGGTCATGCGGCCGATGGCAACATGCACGTGAATGTTGTGGGCGGAGACGGAGACGAAGTCGCCCTCACCGAACAGGTGCTCGGCGAGGTGGTTGCCTGTGGAGGAAGCATCTCGGCCGAGCACGGAATCGGCACCGCCAAGCAACCATGGTTGCACATGGTCCGATCGACGTCGGAGATCGACGCGATGCGCTCGATCAAAGCAGCACTCGATCCTGACGGAATCATGAATCCTGGCGTGCTACTGCCGTAGTTGCCTATTCGATCAAGCGAGCAGCTCAACTGGTCATGCCCTGCAGCCCCACGAAACTTCGAGCGAGTTCGATTTCGCCCATGTGACGCAGGCCGTGTTGGTAGAGCCAGCACTCGATACCGTCGAGCAGGCTGATGCCGTCGTCGTTGGCCACTCGGGCGCTGAAGGTCGATGCGATCTGTGGAGGAAACGGGCGAGGGATCACGATGCGATCGAGATCGCTGGGAGTGAGTGTCGTGAGCCAGGCCTCGGTTCGATCGAACACGGCACGGATGTAGTCACGAAAAGCGCCGAGATCACCGATTCGCTGAGCCGTCATCTCGTCGACGGTTCGATGTTTGCCATGGTCGGCGATCGCCGGCTGCACGCGTCCTTGCCACTCGTCGCTCCAGATGGGTGGCTGTCCGGTGAGGAGCATGAACGATGCGTCGTGCATGTTCGCGTAATGGAAGAGGGAGAAGGCGATCGGCAGGACGCCGTCTTTCTCTTGGTGGTTGACATGGCTTTCGTCCATGGTTGCCAGGGCATCGTCGTAGAGGGAATGCATGGCGACCATGCGTCGGCGGAGCGAGTCGAGAGTTCGTGCGTCGTGAGTCGTGGATCCGGACATGGCTCAACCTTATGACAGCGAAGGTGTCACTTGTGACGTGAGAACTGCTACCGTCCGCGCATGCGTTTCGGAACCATCGACATGAACTATGCCGCCGATCTGGCGACACGGTCGCCCGAGAACGACGGGCCGATCTACATGGTGAATTTCATGAAGTACAAGGCCGTCGCCCAATACCGCGATCCGGCCGATGCCAAAGACGGGCTCACGGGCAAAGATGCTGACGACAAGTACGCGCCCGTCGACGTTCTGGAGCGCATCGGAGCTCACGTCGCGTTCCACGGCACAGTCGTTGATCAGGGTTGCGCCGGTGAGTGGGACCGTATGGGCATCGTGAAGTATCCGACGCGTCGGTCTTTCATCGACATGCAGAATCGTCCCGACTTCCAGAAGAAGTACGTGCACAAGGAAGCCGGGATGGACTACACGATCGTGATGGGCGTCTTGCCGATCGGCGAACACACAGTGATTCCTCGACGTGGCTTCGTGACGTTTCGTCTGACGGCCGAGCCCCACGGCGGTGAGTCGTCGGATCGAGGCGCACGTCTCGCGGTCGAGGGCACGATCGTCGGTGACGGTCGGGTGTGGTCCGATCTCACGATGACCTGGAGCGACGAGGTGCCGTCGGTTCCAGTGTTGGAGCGAGGCGGTTCCGAAATCGTGGTCGTGGCTCAGGCCGAGATCGATCGTATGGGGACGCTCCTCACCGGGCAGTGAAAGTGATCGGAACCGTGTTGGGTCCGAGCACGAAATTGCCGGTCCGCCATTCGATGTGATCGGACGCCAGGTGCAGGTCGTCGAGTCGAGTGAGCATTTCTTCGAAGAGGATGCGTAGTTCGAGTCGAGCCAGAGGTGCTCCGAGGCAGTGGTGGCGTCCGTAGGCGCCGAACGCGACGTGATCGTTGGGGTTGCGAGTGATGTCGAACCGGAACGGATCGGCAAATACTTTTTCGTCTCGATTGGCCGACGGATAGAGCAGTAGAACCCGATCGTTCTCTCGGATCGTGTAGCCGTTCACCTCGACGTCGTGCGTCGCCGTTCGATTCATGTTGCGTACCGGAGTCGCCCAACGGAGCATCTCTTCGATCGCGCCGGGCAGGAGGCTCATGTCGTTCTGCAGCATCTGTAGCTGATCGGGATTCTGCAACAGGGCAGCGACTCCACCGGAGATCACGTGGCGGGTCGTCTCGTCGCCGCCCACCAGAACGAGCATGGTCTCGAACATGATGTCGACGTCGGAGAGACTCTCACCCTCCCACTCGGCGTTGACGATGAGACTGACGAGGTCTTCGGCGTCGGAATGACGACGTTCGGCGACTTTGCCCATGATGTACTCGTTCCATTGCATCACGGCTTCCACGACCTCGGCTTGGATCTGGTCACCGCCGGTGGCGAAGAGGTCCGACCAGTGCAGGAGCATGTCATGGTCGGATTCGGGTAGATCCATGAGCTCGCCGATCATGTACATCGGGAGCGGGGTTGCGATGTCGGCCACCACATCGCAACGACCTCGGTCGATCACGGAGTCGATCAGCTGTGTGACCTTGGCGCGCAGGTACGGCTCGTGGTCGGCGACGCGACGAGGCGTGAAACCATGTCCCACCAGGCGACGTCGCTTGGTGTGCTCGGGTGCATCGAAATTGATCATCGACGGCACGGAACTTTCAGGGCGCGATCCTTGGCCGGAGCAGAACGTGTGCCAGTCGCGACTCATCATCGAGACGAGTTCGTGGGAAGCAGCTCCCCAGATACCCGTTTCGTCGTCCCAATACAGCGGTGACTCGGCTCGCATCCAGGTGGTCAGTTCGTCGAAGTCGGCGTAGAACGCCGGATCGAGCAGTCGAATCTCGGGCCGCGTTGGATGGCCCGCGGATCCTCGTCCACCTCGGTTGAGGTCGACTCGGAAGTCCGGTTCGTCGCTGAGGCTCTCGTTCATGGGCGCACCATAGTGAGAGTCCGCTCAGTCGGGAGGATCAGCGGGACGGACGAGTGCCGATGATGCTGGCTCGTTCCATGATGCGGATCTCGGGCCAGTAGTCGCTACTTGCGTAGTGCTGACAAGCACGGTTGTCCCAGAAAGCGACCGAGTCGTCTTCCCACTGGAATCGGCACTGGTATTCGACGTTGGAGCTCTCGCGCCACAGAAGGGTCATGAGCTCGGCACTCTCCTCGGGTGAGACGCCGAGAACGCGGTTCATGAAGATGGGGTTGTTGAACAAGTGTTGCCGACCGGTCTCGGGATGTCGAGCGACGAGCGGGTGAATGACCAGCGGGTACTTGGCGCGCATGTCGGCTTTCATGTCGTCGGGCACCTGACGCCCGAAGGCCTTCACGAAGTCGTGTTCGGCGTCGAGAGAGTCGATACGGTCGCGAACCGATTCGGGCAGACCTTCGTATGCGGCGTACATATCGCTGAAGAGCGTGTCTCCGCCGCATTCAGGAACCTTGACAGCATGCAGCACCGCTCCCATCGATGGAGTTTCTCGCCACGTCACATCGAAGTGCCAGGTGTTCTCGTAGCCCTTTACATCGAACGATTTCTCGAAACGAACCAGTTCGGGAACTCCGGTGTTCGACGGAATGAAGGGGTGGATCTCGAGCTGTCCGAAACGCTTGGCGAAAGCCACGTGGCGTTCAGGGGTGAGTGGCTGATCTCGGAAGAAGATGACTTTGTATTCGAGGAGGGACTGACGCAGTTCGTCGATGACCGGCTGGGGGAGGTCGGTGGTGATGTCGACGCCACGAATCTCTGCGCCGATCGTTGCACCCATCCGCTTGACATCGAAGTTCTGCCACGTGAGGGCGGCGAGTCGCTCTCGTTCGACGTGGAGGTGAGTGATCGGTCCCATCTTCTGACCGGACATCTCGACGCGATCCTTGGTCACGTGAACCACGCCGTCCTGAGTGGCGATGATGTCGGGATGTGCGGTCGTAGTCATGTCCCCTCCACAGGCTCTGACGAACTGTCAGAAATCTAACCGAGACGGCTCGCTAGAGACAGAAGGCACCCGAGCCCACCAGTGTCGAAAGCGGTGCACGTGAGTATCGAGTCGACAGCACGACGTGCCGTAACGCTGATTCAGCGCGGGGCAGGCGAAACGAGATGGCCAGGTCGATCAGTCAGCGCTGACTCGACCAAGTTGCCGTCTCGGACGATTGCTTGACCGTTGACGAAGGTGTGCACCATTCCGGTCGGCTGATCGGCGGTGAGTCGCTCGCCGTTGGCTGGAAAGTCTCGGACACGCCGGACGGGACCCGGACCCACGGTGGTTGGGTCGAATACCACGACGTCGGCAAAGGCACCCTCTCGAAGTTCTCCACGGTCGGTGAACGAGAACAAGTCGGCCTGCACCTTCGTGAGCTTGTGGATCGCCGTCTCGAGGGTCAGGACCTTCTTGTCGCGAACCCATTTGCCGAGGAGATCGGTGGCGGCGACGGCATCGCACAACTGGCCGACGTGGGCGCCGGCATCGGAGAGGCCAAGGGTGGTTCGGTCGACTTGGAGCAACTTTTCGACACCGGCCTCGTCGTCGTTGGCGACCATGGCCTTGAAGCGGAGCTGTAGATCGTGTTCGAGAAGGGCCAGATCGAGGAGGGTGTCGAAGGGGTCGGTGCCGAGACGTTCGGCGATCACGCTGATCCGCTGACCGATCAGCTCGGGGGAGGCAGTCGATTCCATCACCTCGTAGCTGTCCCAGCGCGGGATGAGTCCTTGTTTGTTGTCCCATGCTGTACGTACTCGTTGGCGCCATTCCGGATCGGAGTAAGCCGCTCGTCGCTCGTCGAGTGACCTGGGCATCAGTTCGGCGAACACCGGGTTGGTGTTGAGAGTGAACGGTTCGACCATTGTCTGCGAGAAGGCGAGGGGCCGACACGAGACCTGCGGCCAGACGTCGGCACCAGTTTCGATTCCGGCCCGGTGGGTTTCGACAGCCTTCAGATGGAATCCTTGGGCGGTCGTGAGAAGGGCTGTGAACGTGATCGGCGCACCGACTTTGGGTTGAAGTTCGTAGCAGTCGGCCAGGCTCAGGTTGTCGCCGCCGTTCACGCCGATCACGCCCCGGCCGCTGTCGCCGACGGCCTTGCACAGGGCTTCGATCTCACGTCGACCAG
>Ga0222714_10001663_pt1 | contig 24851 bp, 19 predicted proteins | sample C33_3DmetaG_FD_165048 | JGI IMG/M metagenome (GOLD analysis project Ga0222714, IMG submission 165048) | Estuarine water microbial communities from San Francisco Bay, California, United States - C33_3D | ecosystem: Environmental > Aquatic > Marine > Unclassified | place: USA: California...
GGGATATCTGAAGCTCGGAAAGTACACGGATCTTTTTCCTCTTTCGGCTGTGCACGGCATGCTTGCCGCTATTGGCATTATTATTATGAGCAAGCAATTTCATATTCTTGCGGGCCAGTCACCAATAGGTACAGATGGAAAATCCTTGTCTGAGCCTCTTGACTTAATTATGGCCCTAAAGGATACCACCGCACATTTTTTTGATCACAAAGAGGTAGCAATTATTGGTTTGATTTCTTTAGGCATCGTCTTTCTATGGCCAATGTTACCGTTTAAGGCATTGAAAAAAATTCCATCTGCACTCATTGTAATTTTGGTTTCAATAGTAATGGTTCAAGTGCTGAAGGTACACAATACCGAAACTTTTAAACCTTTATTATCTTTTGATAAAAGTTTATTAGATATACTACAAGCAAACGAAAGTTTTGAGGGTTTCAACCAATTTGGCACCTTCATTAAATTCGTAATTATGTTCGCTCTAGTGGGTACATTAGAATCTCTCTTGACTGTAAAAGCCATTGATTTAATTGATCCTGAAAAAAGAAAATCCAACTATAATAAGGATTTAGTGGCGGTGGGCCTAGGAAACATGCTTGCAGGTTTTTTTGGTGGTTTGCCGATGATATCCGAAGTTGCACGTTCCTCTGCTAACGTCAACAACGGAGCCAAATCAAAATGGGCTAATTTTTTCCATGGTGCTTTCATTTTGATCTTTCTGATTGTTGATGTTTCATTCAGCGATATGATTCCTCTTTCGGCTCTTGCTGCATTGTTGATCGGAGTGGGTTGGAAATTAGCTCATCCTAGGGAATTTGGCTCGACGTTGAAAATCGGTGCAGATCAATTGATTGTCTTTGTTTCAACTATCATCATGACCTTAGCTACAGATTTATTGGTCGGAATAGCTGCTGGGATGTTAATGAAAATGATTTTACACGTTCTTCGTGGTGTGGGTATTGGGCAATTGTTTAGGCTGAAAATTATTTCCACAGATCATGTGATTAAAGTGAATAGCCCAGTGGTATTTACAAATTTCTTAAAGTTGGTCAATGAAATTGAGCAAAAGGATTACGCTCAAGAAATTCATATTGATTTTACAAATTGCCGATTTATTGATCATACAGCTATAGAAACACTACATTTACAGGATTTAGATTTTAAAAATGCAGGAGGTCATCTGAATTTAATTGGTTTGAATGAATTTAGACCAGTAAATAAATCTATGCACCCTGCCTCTGCACGAATAAAGAAATAGGAATGAAAAATAAATTAAAAGTTTTACTCTGGCTGGCTGGCTTTTCAATTTTTTGGAAGCTGAATGCCCAAATGAAAGTCACTTTTTTAAACCAAACTTGGTTGCGCTACACAGATAACAACCCTGGTTCAACCCTTTTTGATTCAGAGGTACCCGAGACTTTTGATATTGGACTGCGCAGAACACGAATGCAATTTTTTGGACCAGTTGCGCCGCGAGTTTTTGTCTACGGCCAAGTTGGATTAAATAATCTATCATTTAATGGCGCACGCAAACAAGGTATATTCTTGCATGATGCAACGGCAGAATATGTGGCTGTGGCTAACAAACTTAGTTTTGGTTCTGGTTTGACGGCATGGAATGGTTTAGCGCGCTATGCGGCACCTAGCATTGGTACTTTACTTGCTCTTGACGCACCTCTTTATCAGCAATTTTCAAATGATATTAGTGATCAGTTTGTACGAAAATTCAGCATTTATGCAAAGGGAAAATTAGGTAAGTTAGATTACCGTTTAATTGCTTCAAAGCCCATGGCAATTCAAAAAGCTTCTGCTGGCGTGCCCGATATTTCTCAAAATGCTAATTTTTCCTTTTTGCCAGCTCATTTCATGTACCATGGTTATTTGTCGTATCAATGTAAAGACCAAGAGAACAATCAAACGCCATATCAAACGGGAACTTATTTGGGTAGTAAAAACGTGATGAACTTAGGACTAGGTGGAGTATATCAAAAAGATGCCATGTGGTATTTGTCTACAGACACCATGTTTACAGATTTAAAATTAGTCAATGCAGATTTCTTTTTGGACAGACCATTGGATGAAAATAAAAAAACTGCCCTTACGCTATATGCAGCTGTTCAATACAGTAATTATGGGAAGAATTATATTAGAAATATCGGTGTGATGAATCCAACAACGGGAAATAATTATCCGATGAATTTAAATGGAGGAGGCAATGCCGTTCCATTAATCGGTACAGGCATGACTTATTATACTCAAATAGGTTTTATTCTGCCCAAAAACATTCTCAAAGAGAATGGCCGGCTTCAACCATACGCAGCTTTCCAATGTAGTAAATTCCAAAAATATAACGATGTATTTTTGGCAACCTCAAATATTGGCATTAATTGGCTCATCGATGGCCACAAGGCTAAGCTCTCGTTTGATATTCAAAATAGGCCAGTTGTATTTGATGATTTACAAACTGGGTATTCAGTTCAAAGGAAAAATATGTACGTATTGCAATATCAAATTAGCATCTGATTCATAGTAGTTTTTTGATGCGAAAGCCAACCAAACGATGTGGGGTTGGCTTTTTTTTTGTATTTATGTAAAAACTACAATATGTATCGACGAGATTTTTTGCAACAAACAAGTTTGGCAGCTGCAGCAATTGCGCTTCCTCAGGCATTGCGCCCTTTTGCTCCATCTAAAAAATCCAAAGTTCGATTGGGTTTTATTGCTACGGGATTTAGAGGGCAAACGCATATAGAAGAAATGCTCAAAAGATCAGATGTAGAAATTGTTGCCCTAGCCGACCCTAATCCGAGAATGATCTCAGATGCATTAAAGCTCATTGAAAAAGCAGGTTGGCCAAAGCCCGAAATTTTTCAAAATGGCCCCAATGATTATTTAAAATTGTTAGAAAAATCAGATATAGATGCTGTTTTTGTTTCATCACCATGGGAATGGCATTTGGCTCATGGAATTGCTTCAATGAAAGCCGGAAAAATTGTGGCAATGGAGGTAGGTGGGGCTATGCAATTGGAAGATTGTTGGACGTATGTCAATACTTCAGAGCAAACCAAAGTTCCAATAATGCCTTTAGAAAATGTATGCTACCGTCGTGATGTAATGGCTATTTTAAATATGGTGCGCCAAGGCTTGTTTGGCGAAATTATCCATGCCCAAGGTGGTTACGAGCACGATTTGCGTGGGGTCTTATTCAATGATGGCCAAAGCGCTTATAATTCTGGTGTCGAATTTGGTGAGAAGGGCTACAGTGAAGCTGCATGGAGAACCAATCATTATTTAAATAGAAATGGGGAGTTATACCCCACGCATGGGTTGGGTCCAGTGGCAACGATGCTCAATCTAAATAGAGGAAATAGCATGATAAGATTGAGTTCATTTTCAAGTAAATCTAGGGGATTACACCAATATATATTAGACCATCCGAAAGGAGGAACTTCGCATCCGAATGCCGACATTGAATTTAAGCAAGGTGATGTTGTTACTACTCAAATTCTATGTGCAAATGGTGAAACAATTATCCTTACACATGATACAAGTTTACAGCGCCCTTATAATTTAGGATTTAGAGTGCAAGGAACTAAAGGAATTTGGCAAGATTTCGGTTGGGGAGATCCCGAACAAGGACATATTTATTTTGAAAACCAAATGATGCATTCCCATCGTTGGGAAAATACACAGTCTTGGTTAGAGCAATACGATCATCCCCTATGGAAACAGAATGCTGCTGCTGCTCAAAGTTCTGGTCATGGGGGTATGGACTTTTTTGTCGATAATGCATTTATTGAATGCATTAAGCAAAACAAACCTTTTCCTTTAGACGTGTATGATTTAGCAGCTTGGTATGCCATAACACCACTTTCTGAAAAATCCATTGCTCAAAATGGCGCACCCCAAGAAATTCCTGATTTTACCAATGGAAATTGGCGTAATAGAAAACCTATATTTTCTGTAGATGCAAACTATTAAATCAGCGTTGGTCATATTAGCAGGGGGGTTGGGTACTAGATTTGGTGGTGACAAACAAATTGCGCCTTTTGGTCAACAAGGACATTTTCTTTTTGAATATGCTTGTTATGATGCTATGTGTGCCGGATTTGAAAAAGTTTTTGTCATTACAAGAAAAGAAATGAAAGCGCTTATAGAGCAGCAACTTAGTTCTTGGATGCACCCCAATCGTTTTCAAGTATTAATTCAAGAACAAGACCGCCCCAAGCCATGGGGCACTGCTCATGCCTTACATTTTTTAAAAGATCATTGGCAAGACCCATTTTTAATATTGAATGCAGATGATTATTATGGGTCAACGATTTGCCAGCGCGCCATGGAGCTTTTGAATAAGGGAATAAATACTGCAGCTCTTGTTTTTGAGTTAGGCCCTACGCTTAGCGTTAATGGCCCTGTGGCAAGAGGGATATGTAATATTGAAAACGAGATATTATTAGAAATTGAGGAGGTACTTCAAATTCAAAGAAAAGGGGAGTTGATATTTGATGAGTTAAAACGAAGTTATAAGAGCAATCAACCTGTTTCAATGAATGCATGGTTATTACCAGGTACTTTTCTTGAAAAATTGGAACAAAAAGTTTTGGCCTTTTTATCAAATAATATTGAAGATCCTAAAGCAGAGATTTATTTGCCAAGGGTAATAAATGAATTTATTTCAGACGAGCAAATGCTAGTCTCTACAATGTCAATTTCGTCTGGCTGGTTTGGTATTACCTATGCCCAAGACCTCGAAAGTGCTCAAATGCAAATTGAAGAACTAGAAAAAACAATTTATCCTACTATTTTCCCTCAATGGATTTAAAAGCAATGGTAAATTTAGAATGGGGTTTACCCTCGACCCATATTTCACCAATTGACAATGGATTAATCAATAGAACTTGGCTTGTTCGTACACCTACTTTAAATTATATTTTACAAAAAATAAACTCTTCTGTTTTTAAGGAACCGCAGGTATTACAGGACCAAATCGTTAATTTGACCCGTGCAATTCAATTGCCAACTTTGGTTCCTTTGACATTCTTGCCCACCAAAAAAGGACTTCCCTTACTTTTTTACGATGGTCAAGCCTATAGGCTTTCAAATGCAATTACGCCCTCATTAACCTTAAACGAAGTAACTGAGCAAAACGCGCGTTTGGCTTCCAAAGCGCTTTTAGAATTCCACTGTGCATTGAGCCAATTAGAGTTTAAGCAATGGAAAGAACCAATAAGTGGATTCTTGGATGTATCCTTAAGGCTTGAATCATATCAAATAGCTATCCAAAATGCCAAAATGGAACGCTTGGCTTTGGCATCCAATGTCATTGATGCTATCGAGCGCAATTGGGGTTTAATAGCCAATTGGCAACAGCTTAACGACAATGAAGAAAAGTATTTAATCCATGGTGACCCTAAACTAAGTAATTTTTTATTTCACCCAAATAAAAAGCAGGTTAGAGCAATCATTGATTGGGATACCATTCAGTTTGGTAATCGGTTTTATGATTATGCGGATATGGTACGCTCATATTGTTCCGTGGGGGAAGATTCGAATACGAGTAACTCTGTTTTTAAGCAAGACATTTTTGAAGCCTTGCTAGAAACTTTTCAAGTTGATGCTAAAAAATTGATAGTTGCATCGTGTGGGGTAATATTAGTTCAAGCGGTAAGATTTTTAACAGATTATCTTCAGAACGATAAATATTATAAGATAAAATATGATGCACACAATTTAGTTAGGGCAGAAAATCAACTTAAATTGGCACAAGAGCTAAGAACCTACGGCATCACCACTCATAAGCTTGATCGCTGAGCCATTTCTCTTGACAACGGAGTGTTTGCTCAATGAGGTCTCTAACACAAGTCTTTCCACCATTAAATGGACTATGATAATGCACTAATTGTTTTACATCAATTACTGCATCTTGCGGGCAAGCAGATAGACCCACTACCTTTAATACAGGAATATCGGGGATATCATCACCCATATAGGCGATTTGCTCATCATTGAGTTGGTACTTAGTTTTAATATGATTATAGGTTTCAAGTTTGTTTTTAGAAGACAAATAGACTTGATTGACACCGAGTCCAATCAACCTATTTTGAACATCGGCAGAAGCACCTCCTGTAATACAAAAAATTTGATATCCCATTTTAACGGCGTATTGAACCGCATAGGCATCCTTGGAATTCAAAGCCCGGACAATTTCGTCTTGCACGAGGTAAACTTTACCATCTGTAAAAACCCCATCAATATCAAAGATGAATGTTGTGATTTGATTAAGTCGTTGTTTGTAATTCATTATTTTTTAAAGATGTCCTGAATTCTTTGAGTCAGACAATTGTAAACAACGAATTGTTCAGCATTAAGTTGCTCCTTATGACGATCTAAAGTGTTTTGGTCATGGCGCAAAGCAGGCCCTGTTTGCGCATTCTCGGCACCGAGTAAAATGGCTTTGGCTATTGTTTCATTGAGCAGCGGATACAATGGTGACATGTCTAATTGCGCATTTTGAAGAATTTTACTTGCTTCAAGTAGCATCAAATTTCCGAAGTTATTTACAAAAACGCCGGCTAGGTGATAATTTGCCCGTTGAGCTGATCCGCATTGCTGAAATTGAGCGCCAATTGCTTGTAAGAAGGAGCTTATACGCTCTAATACAAATTCATTTTTACCTTCAATCATAAAAGGTATATCTGAGGCTAATAAATCTCGACCTTTAGAAATGGATTGGAATGGATAGCAAACGCCTAGCTGCGGATGCGAAAAAAGTTTTATACTTGGGCTACCTGCCGTATAAGCGGCAATTTGATTTGGATTTAACTTTGAAATTATTTGTGGAAGTGCATCATCTGAAATACAAATCAGCACCAAATCTGATTGTAAGTCTTGAATATTTTCATAGACTGCGCAATTAAACTTTATGCCTAATTCTTTAGCTTTTTCTTGGTTGCGCGCATAGATGCCAGCGATTGGAACTTTTGCATTATAGGCCAATCTAAGCAGCGTTTGAGCAACTTTACCCGAACCTATAATACCAATTTGTACTGTGTGCATTTAGCGTCCGTGACATTGTTTATATTTCTTTTTGCTACCGCATGGGCAAGGATCATTGCGGTTTATTTTCTGTTCTACGACAACAGGTTGACGTTTTTCTGGAGCAGAAGAATTAGCAAATGAATTGGCAATAGCTTGTTGATTGGGTGTAGGAGAACTGTTCGTTTGTGCTTTTTGATAGTTATTATGATGGTCTTCTTTGTTGGTGCTTTCAATGAGTTGTTCTTGTGGCACATCCATGCGCATTAACAAATCTAGTGCCTCTTCATTTAAACGATTCAGCATATTTCTGAAAAGTTCATATGATTCTAATTTATAGATTACTAAAGGATCTTTTTGCTCGTATTGCGCATTGCGGACAGCCGTTCGAAGATCATCCATTTCGCGAAGGTGCTCCTTCCATTCATCATCAATTTTACTCAGTAGCACATTGCGTTCGAAGTATTTAGAAATGGCGCGTCCTTCTGTTTGATATGCTTCTTCTAAATTTACAATTAATTGCATTTGTCTTCTGCCATCACTCAGCGGAAAAACAATGTTTTTATATTGCCCGGACATGGTTTCAAAAACGTGTTTTACTTGAGGATATGCGAGTCTAGCAATTTTTTCACCTTTGCGATCATAAGCCTCTCTTAAGGATGCATAAACTTTATTAGAAAGTTCAATGGCATCCAATTCCAAGTATTGGTTTTCATCTACAGGAGTCTCAATTCCAATTAGTCGCAATATTTCGATAGAGAACTCTTGGTAAGTTAATCTTGAGTTTTTTGATACAGTGTTTTCGCAAAGATCATAAAACATGTTGTCGATGTCCATATCGAGTCTATCGCCATAGAGTGCATTGCGTCTTTTTCGATAAATGGCCTTTCTTTGTGCATTCATCACATCATCATATTCAAGCAAGTTTTTACGCATGCCAAAGTTGTTTTCCTCAACTTTTTTCTGGGCGCGTTCTATCGATTTTGAAACCATACCGGCAGTAATTACCTCTCCTTCCTTGAGACCCATGCGATCCATAATAGCTGCAATTCGCTCAGATCCAAACTTACGCATTAGATCATCTTCCAACGAAACAAAAAATCGAGAAGAACCAGGGTCTCCTTGACGTCCTGATCGCCCACGAAGCTGTCTGTCTACCCGACGCGAATCATGGCGTTCAGTACCAATAATGGCTAGGCCTCCTGCTTCTTTTACGCCTTCTCCAAGTTTAATATCTGTACCGCGACCTGCCATGTTTGTGGCAATTGTTACTGTTCCTGCCAGTCCAGCATTTGCAACAATTTCAGCCTCTTTTTGATGATATTTAGCGTTGAGTACTTGATGCCCAATTTTTTTCATCTGAAGCATTCTCGATAGCAACTCTGAAATTTCAACGGTTGTTGTACCCACTAGCACTGGCCGACCCTTGGAGACAAGATCTTCAATTTCAAGAATAATTGCATTGTACTTTTCTCTTGCGGTTTTATAAACATAATCGTCCTGGTCTTTTCTAGTAATTGGTTTGTTGGTTGGTACCACCACCACGTCGAGCTTATAGATATCCCAAAATTCTCTTGATTCGGTTTCGGCAGTCCCTGTCATTCCTGCCAATTTATGGTACATTCTAAAGTAATTCTGAAGAGTAATAGATGCATAAGTTTGTGTTGCCGCTTCAACGGTTACATTTTCTTTTGCTTCAATGGCTTGATGGAGGCCATCTGAATATCGGCGACCCTCCATGATTCTTCCTGTTGATTCGTCGACGATTTTAACCTTACCATCCATAATGACATATTCTACTTCTTTTTCAAAAAGTGTATAGGCCCTGAGCAATTGACTCACTGAATGTATTCTTTCTGACTTGATGGCATAATCTCGAACGAGCGCGTCTTTTCGTTCAAGGTATGCATCTTTGTCTAAGTTTTCTTTTTGAATTTTTGCAATTTCTGAACCGATGTCGGGCATCACAAAGAAATCACGATCATCTTTGCCTGAAACCAAATCAATGCCTTTGTCTGTCAGTTCGATTGAATTGTTTTTTTCGTCTATAACAAAAAAGAGGTCTTTATCAATTTTCTTCATGTTTTTACCCTGCTCAGACATGTAAAAATTTTCTGTCTTTTGAAGGTGCACTTTTATTCCAGGTTCAGATAGAAACTTTATCAATGCACGGTGTTTTGGTAGTCCGCGATGAGCACGCAATAAGGCAATTCCACCTTCATCTAGCATGCGTTTTTGTTCGTTTTTATCGGCATTTGGTTCGTTGATAACAACGAGCAATTTTTTGGCTTCGTTTAAACATTGTTGAACAAAAGCTCTTTGGGCCTCAACCACGCGTTCTATTCGAGGCTTTAACTCATGAAATTCATGTTGGTCACCTTTTGGAGTTGGACCAGCAATAATCAACGGTGTTCTAGCGTCATCAATTAATACAGAGTCAACTTCATCGACAATAGCGAAATGGTGTTTTCTTTGAACAATGTCATCAACGTGTCCAGCCATGTTGTCTCGCAGATAGTCAAAGCCAAATTCATTATTTGTGCCAAAGGTGATATCGGCTAAATAAGCATCTCTTCGACTTTTTGAATTGGGTTGATGTTTGTCAATACAATCTACACGAAGGCCGTGAAATTCATATAACGGTCCCATCCATTCTGCATCGCGCTTGGCTAAATAGTCATTGACAGTCACTACATGTACGCCTTTTGAGGCAAGCGCATTGAGGTAAACGGGTAGCGTCGCCACCAATGTTTTTCCTTCCCCTGTTTGCATTTCAGAAATTTTTCCAAGGTGTAATACGGTGCCTCCCATGAGTTGTACGTCGTAATGCACCATGGCCCATTTAATTTTATTTCCCGCAGCTGTCCATTCACTTTGCCAAATTGCCCGATCACCTTCAATAAGAATACCATCTCTTGTAGCCGCTAATTCTCTATCAAAATCAGATGCCAAAACATTGAGTTGACCGTTTTCTGCCCATCTTCGCGCAGTTTCTTTTACAACGGCAAATGCTTCGGGTAAAATAAGGAGCAATTCTTCTTCAATTCTTTGGTCAATGGTTTTTACCATTTGATCAATTTGATCATATAATTTTTCTTTTTCTTCAAAGGGTGTTTGAAGATCGGAAGCTTTTAATTGTAGCTCCGATAATTCGACCTCTAGGGGTGCGATACATTGTTGGATTTGTGCTTGAAAATCCGGTGTTTTGGCACGCAGCTGATCGTCATTAAGGTTTTGAATTTGTTGCCAGGCGTCATTTACTTTTTCTACGAAAGGCCAGTATTCTTTGCGGTCTTTTGCGGTTTTATCTCCGAAAATAGATTTGAGTAGATCTCCGATCATTTGTTTGTTCAATTTAGCGAAGGTCAAAATTAATGATTTCTATGGATTTTAAACCCAAATAGTTCTTTATTAAACTATCTTTGTAGCATGCACCAGTCCATAATAATTCTAGATTTTGGTTCTCAATATACTCAACTTATAGCGCGTAGAATTCGCGAACTCAATGTATACTGTGAAATACATCCTTGGGATAAGATTCCGGATATTAATTCTTCTGTAAAAGGGGTCATTCTTTCGGGAAGTCCATTTTCAGTGCGTGAATCACAATCACCAAAGCCAGACCTATCCAATATTAAGGGAAAAGTGCCCTTGTTAGGCGTTTGCTTTGGCGCCCAATATTTAGCGCATTATTTTGGCGGTGAGGTATTGGCATCAAATAACAGAGAATATGGCAGGGCTAATTTAGAATTCATTGATTTTTCAAATGTCCTAACTAAAGACTTAACTCTAGGTTCTCAAGTATGGATGTCACATGGAGATACCATTGATTCTCTACCTTCAAATTATTCGGTCATATGTTCAACACAGGATGTTAAAGTAGCAGGTTATGCTGTGGAAGGGGAGCCCACCTTTGGCATTCAATTTCATCCAGAGGTGTATCATTCCACTGAAGGAAAAAAATTACTCCATAATTTTATTGTAGAGGTCTGTGGGTGCAATTGCGACTGGACGGCAGAATCATTTATTGATGAAACGACGCTACAACTCAAAAATCTCCTTGGGCAAGACAAGGTGATTTTGGGCTTATCTGGTGGTGTAGATTCATCCGTTGCAGCCGTATTATTGCACAAAGCCATTGGAGCGAATTTGCACTGCATTTTTGTCGATAATGGCTTGCTGCGCAAAAATGAATTTCAAGATGTATTGTCCTCATATCAAGGTATGGGTTTAAATGTGAAGGGTGTGGATGCGTCTCAAAGATTTTATGCTGCACTAAGTGGACTCTCGGACCCTGAACTTAAGCGCAAGGCCATAGGAAAGGTATTTGTAGATGTCTTTGATGAAGAATCTAAATTGGTAGAAAATGCAAAATGGTTGGCTCAAGGGACGATTTATCCCGATGTAATAGAGTCTGTATCTGCAACGGGAGGGCCTTCTCAAACAATCAAATCTCACCACAATGTCGGGGGCTTACCAGATTACATGCAACTCAAAATCGTAGAGCCTTTGCGCTTACTTTTCAAGGACGAAGTAAGACGCATTGGACATGCCTTAGAAATTGATTCGCGTATTTTGGGCCGGCATCCATTTCCTGGTCCGGGTCTAGGAATTCGAATACTAGGCGAGGTAAGTGAAGAAAAAGTCAGAATTTTACAAGAGGTAGATGCAATATTCATCAACGGACTCAAAGATGAGGGGCTTTATGAAAGTGTTTGGCAGGCAGGTGCGATTTTTTTACCAATCCAGTCGGTTGGCGTCATGGGCGATGAACGCACCTATGAAAATGCGGTTGCTTTGCGGGCAGTCAGTTCAACCGATGGCATGACCGCAGACTGGGTACATCTTCCGTACGATTTTTTAGCAAAAATTTCCAATCGCATTATCAACCAAGTTCGTGGAATAAACAGGGTAACTTATGATATTAGTTCAAAGCCACCTGCAACAATAGAATGGGAATGATATGAAGTATTTGCTGTTTATTTTGGTTATTAGTCTTGGGCTGTTCAATTCATCTGGCCAACCATTACCAATAGTGGAGAGAGATGGGCAAAAATATTATCAATTTGAATTACAAACCAATCAATCACTTCACGATCTTCAAAAGTTATTGGAGATAGATATTGATGAACTTTTAACTTTTAATCCTGGTTTAGAACGTGGCCCTCAGGCGGGTAATCAGGTTTTAATTCCTGTAAGGTTGGGGAGAATTCAACACCAAGTTGAAGCCCAGCAAACACTTTATGCAATTTCGCGGATGTATGGGGTATCAATTGATTCACTTAAAGCATGGAATCCAACAGCTAATGATGGTTTGAAAATTGGACAAACACTGCATGTTGAACATCAAATTTTGCCTTTTGATGTTTCTAACAGATCTAATCCTAGTATAAAAGAGGTTTCTACCAAGATACCAAAGTTAACAGATACCTTAATTACGCACACGGTAACGGGAAAGGAAACGATGTATACAATCTCAAAAAGATACATGGTGCCAATCAATACGCTTTTAGTGCTCAATCATTTGAACTCTTCAAAATTAAGTGCTGGCCAGCAAATTATTATTCCAGTTAATAAAAACAAACTCCAGCATGTTTCGATTCAAAAAGTGCCTGATCCTTTGATTAAAAATAACATTCAATTTCCTGTTTTCGATAAGGAAGTATACAATATAGCTGTTTTCTTGCCTTTTGAGCTAGACATGGATGCAACTTCCAATAGTTTTATCTCGAATGCTGCGCTGGATTTTTATATGGGTCTGAAAATCTCAGCTGATTCACTTGAGCAACGTGGTTTATCGGCCAATATCTTTGTCTATGATGAAAAAAACCTAAGGCCAAGTCTTGATGTGCTGCTGCAAAAGGACGAAATGCAGCACATGGATCTGATTTTTTCACCTTTATTTAAAGAATCTGCGCGTATTGTTGCAGATTTTGCTCGGCTCAAACAAATTCCAGTTGTATTTCCTGTACAAATGCCAGATGATATCGTTCAATTGGCGACTAATTTCATGACCTATACCACTACCGAATCTGTACTCGCCCAAAATTTGGCTTTGTACATTCATGAACATTTTAAAGGTCATACTATTGTTTTAATACCAGGTAAAACAAATAAAGAATTGCAATTAGATATGCAATTTAGATCGGCCTTTAATTCTCAATCTACGATTCAGTCTAAAGTAAAATTACACGAAGGGACTTTAGACAATTATCAAAAATTTAAAGCATTTGGTGCTCCACTGCTTTTGGTTAGTTTCACCACAGAACCTAATAAGGCACTTAAATTGCTTTCAATAGCTGCTTCAGATTCATCTATCCATATAGCTGGCCAAAAAGATTGGGCCGATTTCAAAGAGCTTAAGGAAAAAAGGGTGATGGATCAACCCTTTCTCGTTGCCATGCCTAGTTATTTTAATTATAAAGATCCACAGACCATAGCATTCCATAAAGTTTATCGTCGAAAATATAATGCGGATCTTACTAAAATGGCATGTTTGGGTTATGATGTATTTTTTCAAACAGGCATGTATCTTTTAGGCCATAAAAATGCTCAAGAAGGTCTAATTAGTAATTTACAATTCGACTTAAATGTCGCTGAAAAACACCTTGAAAACAGAGCCGCAAGGGTCATTTGGTATAAAAATTCATTGTTGATGCAATATGAATAGAAACGAAATTTCTGATGGTTTTCGTGCATTACAATTGCATATTTGTAGCGAATTAGAAGCGCTTGATGGAAATTCCACATTTAATGAGGACGCTTGGGAGCGCCATGAAGGGGGAGGAGGTTACACCAGAACTTTAATGAATGGCAAGGTTCTTGAAAAAGCTGGCGTAGCATTTAGTGCTGTGCATGGGCCCATAACAGAAGCAATGAAAAATCAGTTGGGCCATGAGGGTGCATCTTTTTTCGCAACGGGTGTTTCTATTGTGCTACATCCCAAGCATCCAAGGCATCCAATTATGCATATGAATGTGCGCTATTTCGAGTTGGAAGACCAAACCTTTTGGTTTGGTGGGGGTATTGATTTGACTCCTCATTTTGTAAATTTTACCAAGGCTCAGGAATTTCACCTTTCATTAAAGCGTGTTTGTGATGATTTTCATTCAGATTTTTATAGGAAATTTAAAGAATGGGCAGATAAATATTTTTATTTGCCTCATCGTGGCGAATCAAGAGGGGTTGGTGGAATATTCTTCGACCAACTCGATGAAAGTTGTGGCCTGAAAAAAGATAAGCTCTTTGCTTTCTGCCAAGAACTCGGTCGCTTATTTCCGAAGGTCTATGCCGATCAACTAAAAGGAGGTCATTTACAAGCGCCTACAAAAGGTGAATTGAATTGGCAAGCACTGCGCAGAGGTCGTTATGTTGAGTTTAATTTATTGCATGACCGCGGAACTAAATTTGGAATTTACTCTGGTGGCCGAACCGAATCAATTCTCATGAGTATGCCGCCTGTGGCAAATTGGGAGTATAACTTTGAACCGAATGCCAATTCGGAGGAACAAAAAACCCTGAGTTTCCTCAGGGATTTTCACGATTATTGTTAATATTTAGTGCTTTGTGAGCGTAAGGTAGTCTGTACCGCCGTTGCCTCCAGATACATCAATAAGTTTTATTTCTGTTTCGTTATAAGACAAAATATCCCAGTCGTCGGATAACTCCTCGAGGTAGCTGTTTCCACTAAAAAAAATATTGAAATCAAGGTCTTGAAGGCTATCGTCGTCATCGGAGCTATTCGAATCGGTAATAGACCAAGATCCTACATAGGCATTAGATGAACTACTCAAAAAATCAGTGGCATTCAGTGTGCCGTCTTCTAAAAATTCAAAAACAAAAGAAGTGTAGTCATTTGTTTCATCGCTACCATCGTCGATATAACTTGAAATTATCCAAGTTCCGTCTGTTGAAATTTTAGTGATTTGTTTTTGATTGCTTTGCCATTTGGTACAGCTTGACAATAGTAAAAATACCGCTATTGTCACCAGTTGAATATTTTTCATTTTGTACATTATATATATTGGAAACAAAAATAATACCAAAAACAGAGTCAATAAATTTTTTTAAAAAAAAATATGTCCGCAATATTTGTGCGGAATAGTTATATTTGAAGATGCTTCAATTAACCACACAAAGCCAACGCATTCAATTAATTTTAAATTTCTTGATGGAACAAGCCTTTAGGAGGGCTTCATTTAACCAAATACAAGAACATCTCAATGAAACCTTGCCACAGCTCGGACTCAAGACTATTTCACGTAGGACTTTAGAGGCCGATTTGCAAGTTGTCAGGGAGTCTCATACCCACAAGCTTTTGCATGTACGGGTATCAAAGAAACATTATTATCAACTTTTACCTACAGCCGATGCCCAAATTTCATCAGCTGTACAAGAGAGCATGATTTTTCAGATTGCCAATCAATTGGGTGTTAAATTGACTTCTAAAGAAAACATACTACAAGATAAATTGATTTTTAATTTTTCGGCCCTTAATGACGATGGTAAATCATATGAATTAGCGGCAACTTGTCTGCAAGCAATCGAGCGGCAATATTTAATTCAATTTTTGTATCAATCTGCTTTTGGAACTTATAAGTCAAAATTACAAGTTGTTGCTCCTTTACAGGTGCGCTTTTATGAGGGGCGTTATTATTTAGTTGCTTGTATGTGGTCTGAGAAAAATAATGCACCTAATCCTACGATTAAAGTTTTTGCTTTCGATCTCATTGAAAACTTCGTGGTGGTTCCAGCATTGGCCGAAAGGGAGGATGGTACAGAAGGCGATCTACAGAATTTTTCTTGGATACTCTTGGCCAATCAAACAGGTCTTAAAACGTATTTCAAACATTGCTTGGGGATTGCTCGATTTAAAGAAAGTATCCCAGAAATTATTAGGCTTAAATTTACTGATTGGGCCATTGCCTATGTAAAAGGACGCCGCTTGCATTCTTCGCAGCGTATAGTTGTTGACAATCCCAATTATATTGTTGTCGAATTGTATATTTATCGCAATTACGAATTACCAATGCTTTTGTCGCGTTTTAGAGAATTTGGTTCAGAGCTTAGATAATATTAAAATGTATCACGCGTGTATCAATAATTGCAAAATATTGTTGTAAATTAACTTTTTATTCAACATTTTAAATTATTTATTATGAAAAAGACCTTGCTTACCTTAACTTGTTTTTCTTTAATGTTTTTCTCCTTGCAAAGTTGCGGTGGATCCTCATCTGAAGCTGATGATGCTATGGATAAATTAAAGGAACTTTCTGAAATGAGCAGTGATTATTCAGAAGAGGAAGAAGTTAGCGATGATTCTAATGACTTTAGTTCCTTAAGTACTGCAGAAGATGCAATGGAGGAATATAAGTCGATGTTGGAGGATTATGCTGACAAAGTTAAAAGTGGTGAAGTAGATGCTGCCGCTGAATTGAAAGACAAATTAGACGAGCTCAAGTCGTATACAGAATCAACTTTTGCAAAGGGTGAGTTGAAAGCACTCGGTGAGCTGACTAAATTGGCTATCGCTTTGGAATCGGGAAAGAATGTAGATCTCAAAACAGCATTTGGTGCATATGAGAAATCTTTAGAATTGCTAAAAAATATCCCAATGGATAAAGATGCAGAAGACGCTTTGAATACTGCCAAAGATGCAATGGATGCCTTAAAAGGATTGGGCGGTCTATAAATTATTGCTTTTAATCAATAAAAAAAAGCGCCAGAGATGGCGCTTTTTTTTTATTTCTAAAATAAAAAAATCTAATAAACAATACAATTATTTTAATGAGTCATTTATTGACCAGATTTTCTAATTCCATATACCACAATAAGAAAAATACAAAGCAAGATACCCGCACAAATGATATAAATTGGGTTCGACACCTTGAAGTATGCAAAAATAATATGGCCAATGAGCAACAATACAAAGAAGCTAAAAGATAAGGCGCGAATATTCATTGTTGAGCGTGATGAATCCATGTTAACTGCCAAAGCCATAATTAAGGTGCTCAAAAAACAAACAAAACCTCCTGCGGCGATTACCAATTTGTTCTCTGCACTAAAAATAGAATATAGACCATAGGCCAATAAAGCACTGATTGCTATACAAATGAGGGTGATAAAACTATTGATTTTCATTTCTAATTATTTAATAAACGGTGGGGGGCTCAAAACGACAAGCTTTAATATTTCAGGCATTTGTTCGGCCAATAACCAATTTGCCAAACCGGGTTTCCATACATAGGAACTCTTGGTCACCTTTTTGTCATTTATCAGACTCATCATTTGTTGTTCTGTAAATGGCCCCGCTTGTTTTTCTTCGATGATGGCATAATAAATATCTGGTTGGGCTGCATTTTGAGCAGGACGCGGACCAGCAACTTTCATTTGATCTAATGATTGATTCATTGATTGAATCATTTGTTGAGCAACGGCCATACTCAATCCAAATTCAACGAGTCTATCTACAGCAAAAAAATTATCTTCCATTTTAATTGATTTAGTTAAGTTGACGGGGGCGGGGGTGGTGGTGGCGGAGTTGCATTAAATAGACTTGCAAGTTCTTGCACATTGCCTGCTAACTCCCAATTTGCCATTCCTTGCTTCCAAACATGTGTATTCACATTGAGTTGTCCGTTTTGAATCATTTGTTGAAGTTGAGCAACGTTGAAAGGCCCCGTGGATTGCCCATTTATCGATACATTGTACAACAATTGTGGTGGAGGTGGAGGGGTATTTTGTTGTTGATTCATATTTTGCCCCATTTGATTCATCATTCCTGCCATTTGACCACCCATGGCACCACCCATGGCCATTCCGGTCATCATTCCTGCAGGATTCATGCCACCACCGCCAGCACCCATGTTGCCCATTTCGCCAAGGCTATTGGCTGCTGTTTTTAAAACATCGGCTTGTTGATCAAGGGCATGTGCTCCCATAAAATTGGTTTCTGTTTGCAATCTTTGTGCTCTTTGCGCCTCTTCTCTTTGTACTTTAAGGGTATCTTCAAGATTTTTGGCATTAATCTGTTGCATATCGTTCAGATTCTGAATATTCACATCTGTTTGCGCAGATATGGTTTTTGCCTGTTGTTCGCGTGTTGCGGTTAAAAGTTTTTGGAACCCTTCGCTTTCTTGATCTAATTCAAGTGTGTCTATATCCAATCTTTTAAGATTTACACCAAAATCTTGGCTAAAGGTTTCAGACAATTTAGATGTGAGCGTCTCATTAATAAAGTCTAAATTTTCTTCAATTTGAACTAAATTTAATGGGTTGGTCCTGTTGATATTCATCACTCCGGATTTAATCGAACTAGTTAAGGCGGATTTAATTAAATTTTTAAAATCTTCTAATTCAAAATTGATGAGACGTGTATTTTTTATAAATAATTTATAGTCAGTGATATTGAAAATAATTTGCCCCCTGACAGCCATCGGAACTGGAAAGTCAGGCAATCTCGAATCAGAGATATTAAAGTACGGCACGCCAAATTTAATAGGCACATTATTGGCCAAATTGATAAAATAAATTTCTGCTTGAAAAGGTGATGCACCGCCAAAAGCTGCACCTACGATGCTCGACAAAATAGGAAAATTGGCCGTTTTAATGGTTTGGTCAAAGGGCCCGATAATGTAATCTTGCATCGAACCTTCTTTTTGTTGGTAAACAAATACAGCCATTTCCCCATCTTTTACACGAAGGTTGCTTCCATAGCGAATTGCATTTTCTTTTTTTGTTGAGTTGGCCTCACCAGCAGGTCTCCATTTCCAAACTAAATATTCGTGTTCATCGCAGCGGATAACATCCATGAACCCACCTTCTTGTTTTTTTGAGAAAAGTCCCATATTATTTTTTTGGTTTTAAAATTTTCACTTCCGTAAGTAAATCTTCAATGAGCGATATTGTGCTTTTATCATTTGACATGGAAAGTTTGGCTTTTGTATAAACTTGTTCTGCTTTTTTACGCCAAATGGAATTCCATTTGTTAATGTATTTGCCTTCTTCGCTAAAGCGATTGATTAAAGTAACTACCTGAATTTTACTAATCGAAAGTGTAATAAATTCAATTATTTCTTCTTTAGAATTAGGTACTGGAAAATTAATTATCATCTCTTCCTTACGCACATCGGTTGTGGACCACTTTGGCGGTTTGGACTTATTAATCAAGAAGATAATGACATTATACGGAACAAGAATAGGATAGAAGAAGAACCATTTAAACATCGTGCCACAGCCCATTTCACCACTGAGTTTTTCAGAATTAAAAAGATGTTCATCTCTACTTGCTTCGAGCTCATTTAATTTTTCAAAAAACTTGGTAATATTCTGCGAAGCATCTACATTTCTAAATTCTGTGCCACATTCATCACATCGAACGGTAAATGATGCCGTAATTGCCCCGCAAGCAGGACATTTTTTTACGTCTCCCAATTTATCAGATTTTGGTTCAGCAGGTTTTTGATCTGTATTCGCGGCCTTGTTTGCTCCTTTACGTTCATACAGTTTGGCTTCCAATACCATTTCGAATTCATCGAGGTCAATACCTAAAGATTCTGCCTTCTTAAAAAGAATTTGTTTTTCTTTTTCGGTTATTTCACCATCGGCCAAAGCCAGGTTGATTAAATTTTCAATTTGTTCGTTATACATTGAATTTTAAATAAAAAATTTTCTAGATTGAAACAACAAGTTATAAAATATTCTTGACACGAACTAATTAGCCAATATCTATCTGCATTTTGATTTCAAAGTTGATTTTAAAGAACCATTGAAAAACAGCAAGGTGCACCAACGATAAAAGGCAATTGATTCTATGCGAATTTGATTATCTAGAGTAAAACGGATGTCATTAAATTGGGTTTAATAACGGTTTGATTGTTTCGATCATATTTTCTATTTTTTTTGCGTTTTTTTTGTGAATATCTAAAATGAAATAATAAAAATTGATACATTTATGATACATTTGATACATGATTGATGAATTAAAATCTGAAGTAGAAAAAACTTTTAGCAGGAAAATTGTAAATCGCGGTGATTGCGAGGCGCTAGCTCATGATGTATATGTCAAAACAGGTGCTGTGCTTTCCTATAATACATTGCGGCGATTATATGGTTTGGCTGAAAATCGAAATACGCGTGAAAGCACATTAAACCAATTGGCTGTTTATTGTGCTTTTCATTCTTATAAAGATTTTTGCCAACGTTTTTCTGAAGTAGATATTTGGCCATCTTGGGAAAATTTGTATGTCATACTTTCACGCAACGACACAACAGCACTATTAGAATTATTGCGCTTTCGACGGAGAAGAAATGAGCAGTTTACATTGTCGTTTACTATCGTTGTTAGAGAGCTAATTTATCGTAAAGATCTCAAGGCATTATTAGCAATATTTCGTGATGAAGAATTTAATTTTAACAAATTACCCTACGACGATGTAGCTCAAATTGGGGTGCTAATAGGAATGGTTTTCAGAAATTTTAGTGATTTTGAAATTGAAAAGCAATTGCTTCGAGAAGCCAATTTTCGAGATATGGTTTTTAAAATTTTTGTCGATTATAAAAGTCTCAATGGTAAATATGGAAAATGGGTTCACTTCTTATATAAACTAGAAAAAATAGATAAAGAAAGTCAGCTATTTATTCATTGTATCGAATTATGGCGTAGGTATTTAGTGAATGAGCCGTTTAACATAGATTTAAAACAAAAGATTCCGACATTATCGACCGATCAACATCCGATTTTATTTGGTCGAATTTTCGGATTAAAAGTGATTTTTGCAGAAAATCAAAAGCAAAAAAAAGTCTTATTGCAAAAAATGCAAAAGCGTTTGAATGCCCAGCCTCAATTTGCCAATGAATTGTTATTTGAGCCCTCTCTTCAGTGTTTAGTAACCAGAGATGTTGCTTTAATGGAATTTGTAATGGCGAATCAAAACATTGTCAACGACATCAAATATTGGTATCACATTTCTCAGGTTGCAGTGCATAAAGTTTTCCAAGTTTCGGTAGCTATACAAGCAAATCAATATACAAAAGCGAAAAATATCCTTTCTCAAATACCATTTCATTATATCAGACATGGCTACCGTGAGTTCGTTGAATTATATTCAACCTTTTTTAATTTTCACATTGCCAAACAATTCAATGCTAAGAATCAGCAAGAGCTATGGGCTGAACATTTAAAAATTAGAAATAGTTTGAACTATGCTATTTTGAACAAAGCCTATTTTGAAAATTACTTTTCAAATTAAAAACCATTGAGCGTTTGGTAGGCTTTTTTATAACGTCGTTTTTTAATGTTGTAGGGTAGATTTCGAACAGCCCTGCGGCATATTTGACGTTGCATATTGTCTTTAAATGAGCCCAACTGTCCATGCATAGTTTCTTGCCCATTCCAAATTTGTTCGCCTCTTTTTGCATCATATAGCGATAGGCTTAATTGAACGATATTGGTAATAATTTGTCCATTTTGTGTCGCAGAATTTAACATTAGTGCAGTAACTTCATCAACAGGTTCCCAAACTTGAATATTGCCAAAAATAATTGCATCCACATGAAGTAAACTGCACAATTCGACATTGGATAAATTCGTATTAGGATAATTTGCACCGTGCAGTATGGAATTGACCTCATCTGGAGTCATCATTTCTGCGTGTAAGGCACCACTTCGACTGTAAAATTCTAAAAAGCGGTATATGCGCTGTTGTGTTTCTTCACTCTTTAGTTGGCAGAGTTCGTTGTATTTATCGGTGCTCATCCATAATTTACGTTCTAAGGCAGCTTGTATTGGTACTACTGCAATGCGCTCGTGTTGTTGCGAAACTTCAACAACATTACCAATTTCTTGTACGGCAACACACGCACTTAAGGCATGAAGGAGTAATATTGTGGTTAAAATTTGTAATAAGTACTTCGTTTTCATCTAAAAACAAAAATAATACCAAATTATGAACAAAAAAAGAGGGGGTTGCCCCCCTCATCTGACTAACAGCAATCAGAAAACTTATAGATTCCAGGTGAGCTTTAAAGTTGTGAGTACACCTGGATATATTTGTGTAAAATATTGGTCTTTGGCGCCAAATGAATGATATACAAGTTCTGTTGCATCATTTAATAAATTGTTGACGCGAAGACTAAAATCAAATTTTTCATCCTCCCCAAATCTTTTGTTGATGCTTAGGTTAACAGAATGAAATGGCACGGTGTAGACATCTGGCCTATCTACATTTCCAACAAAATACAGCGTTGGGCCTTGAACATTATAAAAGACAGCCATTTCAAATTTGTCCAATAAACCATCTTTTTTCTTAGGATCGTAAATCAAACCTGCGTTAATCACGTATGGCGCCTGACCGGCCATTTTTCTATAATCATCAATAATTTGACCTTCTCTGGCATTGTCAACTCGTGTTTGGTATTCTATGGCATTGAGTTGAATCTTTGAATCCACAATAGTTAGGTTGGACACGATATCAATATGCTTGAGTTTTTCTGAGATGAATTTCAAGTCTGATCGATATTCTAACTCTCCGCCAAGCACTTGGCCATTGCCAACATTTCGCGGCTGAAAGGATCCATCTTGGACTGCATATTGAATGATTTCAATAGGATTGATGAATTTTTTGTAGAAAGCAGATACCGAAAAAGTCTTCCCTTTTTTAGGCATTATTTCGTATCGCAAATCAAAATTATGAATATCTGTACTCACTAAATGGCCATCCCAAAAAACTTGTGTAGGAGATAATGAATCTTTAAATAAACCACCAATAAAGGTGCGTCCTGTAATTGGGTCATATATTTCTGCATAAGACAATTCCTTGAACGATGGTCTTGCAATAGTTTTACTATATGAAAGTCTAATATTTTGTTCGTCTGTTTGGCTGTAAACAAAATTTATTGACGGGAAAAATCCTAAGTTTTCAAGTACTTTTTGATTGTTAAATATGTTCTGACCTAATTGATCTTGACCTGTGTATCGGTGAACATAATATTCTGAACGCAGACCCATGATTGATTTTAAGCGCTTGGAAATTTCAAACTCCAAGGCACCATAGGCAGCAGTATTAGTGATTGAAGAACTAAATTTGTTAGGATTTATTGGAATAAATGGCGCTTCATAAGTTACACCAGTGGTGATGTCTCCGTTATAAGGCCATAAATTGGCCTGGGTAAAAAGTTCATCAGGGTTTCCAGTAAGTGGCACGTCGCCCCGTACATTAATCATGAAATTACGAATAATATAATCCCTCGATTTAAAGGTGTTGGCCAATCCAAATTTTAATTTTGCTTTTTCATCTAAAAACCTAATTTTTCGCTCTACATCTACCTTAGAAGATAAATTATTCTCTTTTAAATCTCTCCAAATACGTTCTGGAAAACCAGTTTCTGTCGAAATTGCATAACCGTTTCCACGGTATTCATATCGCGTAATGCGATTGTCTGGGTCTTTGATAGAAGAATGTGTTGGAGACAAGCTCCATTCTATTTTCCAGTTGCCATCCTCAGACTGGTGCAGGCCTGCTAGTTGCAAGTTGGTTAGCCCTTTTTGACTGTAGGCTAAATTATGTTGAAAAGAATAAAAATCTGCCCCTTGATCTGTAGAGGTATAGTCAAAAATACCCGCACTCGATTCCCCATTCTGCAAATGAATAGCATTGAATTGAATTCTATATTGTTTTCCTTTGATGGCTACACCACCTAAAATAGCACCTAAGACACTGTTTATTCCAAGGCTACCACTTTGCAATACCCGTTGCTCCATTTCATTGACAGTATTATCACCACTGAGTCCGAACCGACCGTAGGTAACTTTGTCATAATATTCTGTATTGTTAGAATAGTTAAAAGCGAGTTGGTAACCAATCGTATGTTTCTCTTTTTTCTTTTGATTGGCAAGTGTAAATCCTAAGCCTCCATTCATCAAACTCATTTGTTTGTATGCAGCAAGATTAGGGTTAAAGGCAGCTAGTATTTCTTGATACCGCTGCCCCATAGTAGAATTCGGATTGCCAACAACTTGAGCAAAAAGCGGAATATTTGAAATTGCTGGGATGGCCCTAGTTCCGTCATCAAAGCCCAAGAAGTCTGTTTTACCTACCTCATAAGTAAGGTAATTTTTATTAAAGTGAAAATTGGGATTGAACCCGCCTGATACAAAAATATTTGTCACTTTTTTATCAGAAAATCCTTTTAAATTGATATCTATCACACCTCCTGAAAAGTCTGCAGGAAGGTTCGGGACAAAAGTTTTATTGACGATTAGGTTGTCAATCACATTGGTCGGGAAAATATCCATTTGAAGGGTATTTCTATCTGGATCTAAACCTGGTATATCCATGCCATTTAGAAGGGTCTTATTGTAACGATCACCAATTCCGCGAATAAATACATATTTACCGTCGCTAACTGACACACCTGTCACGCGGCGCATGGCCGAAGCTGCATCATTGTCTCCAGTATTTTTGAAGGCTGCACTCGAGATTCCATCAATCATATTAGGAGATTTGAGTTTCATGCTAAGCATTGCTCCTTCAGTGTTGCGCCTTTGCTCTCTTTTTACCACAAAATCTTTGGTGGTCTGTACTTTAGGTTCAAGTCCAAATGCATCGATTAGTGTTATTTCCCCAGGACGTACTACAACGCCTTCGAGGCTATCGTTTTGAAAAGATGAAATTTTAAAATATAGCGTATAGGTTCCGGCTTCGCACTGAAGTTCAAATTTGCCTTCAAGGTCAGATAGGCACATAAAAGTGGTGCCTTTTGCAATAACCTTAACTTCTTGAATTGCTTCGGCATTATTGAGGTCATAAAAACTGCCCGTT